>Ga0209777_10002229_pt1 | contig 26035 bp, 24 predicted proteins | sample FrelakmetHBP12HB_FD_187147 | JGI IMG/M metagenome (GOLD analysis project Ga0209777, IMG submission 187147) | Freshwater lake sediment microbial communities from the University of Notre Dame, USA, for methane emissions studies -HBP12 HB (SPAdes)... | ecosystem: Environmental > Aquatic >... | reverse complement strand
TGTCGCGTGTCGGCGGCAAAGCCCAGGTGAAGGCGATGAGAAAAGTTGCCGGCAGATTGCGACTCGATCTGGCTCAGTATCGCGAGTTGGCGGCGTTTGCCCAGTTTGGCTCTGATCTGGATGAGGCCACGCAGGCGCAATTGACCAGAGGCTCGCGCATGACGGAGGTGCTCAAGCAGGGTCAGTTTGTACCCATGCCCATGGAGCGCCAGACCATGATTCTCTGGGCGGCTGTAAACGGCTACATTGACAGCTTGCCCTTGGAAGCTGTGAAAGCGTTTGAGGAAGGATTCTACCCATACATTGACCAGAACTATCCCGACATTCCTCACACGATCGCCGACAAGAAAGATATCGACGACGCCACTGAAGCCAAGCTGAAAGAAGCGACCCTAAAATACAAGACGGAGTTCTTGAAGAAGTAAATGCCAACCCCACGCGACATACGCAAAAGAATCCGCGCGGTCGTCAGCACCAGCCAGATAACCAAAGCGATGCAGATGGTCGCAGCGGCGCGACTCCGCAAAGCTCAGCAGATGGTGGAACAGTCGCGCCCCTACTCGGAGAAGATGCGACTTATCCTTGAACAGATATCGTCCGCTTCGGCGGAGGTCGAGCATCCCTTCTTCCAACAACGCGAGGTCAAGGTTCGCGTCTTGGTCGTCTTTACTTCTGATCGCGGCATGTGTGGTTCGTTCAATACCAACGTCGTCCGACAGGCGGTCAGAATGCTCAAAGAACCCGGCGCCGAGAACATCGAATTGGTTCTGGTCGGCAAGAAAGGGGAAGACTACTTCCGTCGGCAAAGCTGGCCGATCCTCAAGGTCTACAAAGGACTACAAGGGCGCATGAATCTTGAGGTCGTGCGCGATCTGACCGATTATCTGATCAATCTTTTCGTTTCGGGGGAAGCCGACCATGTACAACTGCTGTATACACGCTTTAAGTCGATGGTCTCCTACAAACTGAGCGTCGCTGATTTCCTGCCGATCAATCCGCCTAAGGCCGACCATGTCACCACGAGGCAGTACATATTTGAGCCTGATCCGAAACAGATATTTAGCGCTTTGATGCCCGCTTACGCTTTGACGATCATCCAAATGGCTCTGGCTGATTCGTTGGCATCCGAGCACGGCACACGTATGATCGCGATGAGTCTCGCGACACGCAACGCCGAGGAAATGGTAGATACCCTGACGCTGCAATACAACAAAGCGCGCCAAGGGGCAATTACCAAAGAACTGCTGGAGGTTGTCTCCGGCTCGGAAGCGTTGCGAGGATAGAGGCAATCTGAAATGGCGAGCGCACTGAGTACGAATAAACATTGTAGGGTCAACCTCTGCGGTTACCCGATAGATCCGCGGGCGGATGCAAAGTCCTGTCCCTACAAAGTGAGGAGAATAGATGTCTGAGAACTTCGGGAAAATAATTCAGGTCATCGGGCCGACCGTTGACTGTGAATTTGATTCAGATAAGCTGCCGAATCTTCTGAATGCACTCAAAATTGAAGACCAGAAGAGGAGCATCGACCTGACCGTGGAAGTCTCCCTGCATATCGGCGATAACATCGTCCGGTGCGTTTCGCTGGGATCCACCGATGGTCTCGTTCGCGGCATGAAAGTCATCGATACCGGTGGCCCGATTACTGTGCCCGTGGGTGAAAAAACACTCGGACGTTTGTTCAACCTGCTCGGCAAACCCCTTGACAAGATCGGTGACATACCGGCTGATACCAAAAGGTACCCGATTCACCGTCCCGCGCCCCCGCTATCTGATCAAGTTACGAAATACACGCTGTTTGAAACCGGCATCAAGGTTATTGATTTGCTCGAGCCTTATCCCAAGGGGGGCAAAGTTGGCCTCTTTGGCGGCGCCGGTGTCGGCAAAACGGTTGTCATTATGGAACTGATCCGCAACATCGCCACCGAGCACGGTGGTTACTCGGTCTTCTGTGGTGTCGGCGAACGCACTCGCGAGGGCAACGATCTTTGGCTGGACATGACGGAATCAGGCGTTCTGGCGAAAACGGCGCTGGTCTTCGGCCAAATGAACGAGCCACCCGGTTCGCGTCTCCGCGTCGGACTCAGCGGTCTGACCATGGCGGAGTATTTCCGCGACGAAGAGCATCAGGATGTGCTTTTGTTTATCGACAACATCTTCCGCTTCGTGCAAGCCGGCTCCGAGGTCTCGGCGCTGCTGGGACGTATGCCTTCTGCGGTCGGTTATCAGCCGACTTTGAACTCCGAGATGAGCGCCCTGCAGGAGCGAATCACTTCCACCAAAGCCGGTTCGATCACCTCCGTACAGGCGATCTATGTTCCTGCCGACGACCTGACCGATCCGGCGCCGGCGACCACCTTCTCGCATCTTGATGCGACTACCGTGTTGTCGCGTCAGATTTCTGAGTTGGGCATTTATCCCGCTGTCGATCCCTTGGCTTCCACCTCGCGTATTCTCGACCCGAACATTGTCGGACACGATCACTACAACGTCGCTCGTGGCGTGCAGAGCGTGCTGCAAAGATACAAGGACCTTCAGGACATCATCGCCATTCTCGGCATCGACGAGCTTTCGGAAGACGACAAGCTGGCTGTCTCACGCGCGCGCAAGATTCAGAAGTTCCTGTCGCAACCATTCTTTGTCGCCGAGCAATTTACCGGCAGAGCCGGTCGCTATGTCAAGATCGGCGACACGATTCAGTCGTTCAAGGAAGTGATTGACGGCAAGTGTGACGATCTCCCCGAACAGGCGTTCTATATGACGGGCAATCTGGATGAGGTGCGCGAAAACGCCGAGAAGATGAGGAAGAAAGTCTAAGCGATGTTTAAGCTGACGATTGTATCCCCTGAGCGCACACTTTTTGAGGACAACGTAGAATCCCTTGTCGTCCCCGGTGGTGAAGGTTATCTCGGCATCCTCTCGCACCATGCTCCGCTGATTTCAACTCTCAAAGTCGGCGAGATCGCGTTTCGTGATACGGACAAGAAAGAAATCATCATGGCAACCAGCGGTGGTTTTATCGAAGTCTCCGACAACGTCGCCTCCATTTTGGTCGACACCGCTGAATTTCTCGACGAGATCGATCTAAGCCGAGCCGAGAGCGAACTCCACAGGGCAGAAGAACTCCTGAACGTCACGGTCACGGCCGCAGATCACGACCGAGCAATTCATTCCCGCGACAAAGCGCGCAACCGAATTAGTCTCGTCAAGAAATACAAGTAGCACCAGCCATCGCAGGAAACAGCAAACGCCGTTTGTCCGTGATTTTTCACGGGAGGACTGTTGTCGCTGCGAATGTCGCCGCCAAAGGACTGTTGAAAGAGCCCAGACCGTGTCATTGCGAGGAGTACGGAGAGGTGATGCAGGGTGTGGAGCACGACGAAGCAATCTCTATTTACGCTCTTGCGATGCAGGCGCGCAGATTGCTTCGTCGTCATCGCCCCTCCCCTCTCTCTCCCACCCTGACTCCTCGCAATGACAATTCCGAGGTTTTGCAACAGTCCCGCTAAAGCCGCTCCAACAGCTACTTCACACGGACTGCTGAGATAGATTGTAAGAGCGACTTCAGTCGCGACCTACTTTCTCTGACACAACTGCGACACTCGGCACAACAGTATTAGCGAGTCTTTTTCAACAGTTCCCAAGAGTTCTTCAGGAATCAACAGAACCGGTCAAATAGCTGTCCAAGCCACGGAGCAGCAACTCGCGCGGTGTGATTACGGGTTGTGCGTTGTGCAGGCTGCGGTAGATGGGAAGAAATCGTTCTTCGCGCAGAGACGACAGCGAATAGGCAAGCTGTTCCGCGCCAATCAGCATCTGGTTGTAGTGTTTAGCGAGACACTCATAGGCGGCATAGAGCGTCTTCCATTCATACTTCTCCAGATCGGCTACGTATTTCATAGTCTCATTTAGAATATGCGAGCCAATCTCGTGTTGGATAAGCTGAACCATGTAGTCGAAAGGGCGATCATGATGGAAAACAACTGTGTCGTAAGCAAGTGAATCGGCATTGGGTCCGTTTTTGATGGCGCTCACTAGAGTGGCGCGAAAGCAGTCCAGCTTGTACTCTATACCCGTCACGTTCTCCCATGCCGAGATGGGATCGAGAGTAGCGAAGTGTTTGTTTATTGCCACCGACACCTCTTCCATCTTAGCGCTTTCGACCGGCCAGACCGAGTCCCGATATGCCGGAAGGTTTCTCATCACAATTACCCCTAACTTCCCAATCGTCTCGCGGCGATGGATAATCCCCGAAAGGTCTTTTTCGAATTCCGCTTTCGCAATCCAGACGCTTTGTCGCTCAAACTCGGCCGCGTAGCGGTTGAAAAATGCCAAGAGTGCTCCCGTGGTGCAGCCCTCGTCTAAGAGCGAGAAATACTCGGCAAAGTGCGTTCCTGATTGCAGATCAAAATACGCCGGCAGGAACAGAAAGATGGTGACCAGATCGCTACCAGAACCCATCCCGAAAGTGAGCAAATCGCGGTGTCGCTGCAGGAAACCCAGGTCGGATTCGTCCACTGAACCGGCGTACTTATCGGCATACTCGCTGTCAAAGCCGATCCGCGCCACTGCCGCAAGATGAAAGACGTAGTTGGGTCCGAACTGTACGACCGCTTTAACCGGTCGTTTCACCGCAAGATCATCGTTGTGTAATAACCTATCCATTATTACCGATAGAATACCTTACTTGATGGCAGCGACAATGTCAATCATTATCCGGACGATTTTTTGTTGCGCCCATTGGGGAACCTCCACATCTTAGCACACTATCAATACAGATCACAAGGAGGTTCGAAATGACCAAATGCTCCTTTCTGCTCGCGGCGCTAACGATGCTGCCATCGGTTTGCCTCTGCGCATCGCCGGGCGAGATCACACCGCAACATCTCGCTCACACCTTTTCCATCGTCACTTATGATTTCGTAACCGGTCAATTCGGTGCGGCAGTGCAATCACATTGGTTCAAAGTCGGCGATGTCATCTGGCTGGAAGCTGGCGTCGGCGCCGTGGCGACGCAGTCGCTCGTCGAATTTAGTTACGGCCCGCTCGGGTTGGAGATGATGAAAGCTGGGAAGTCGGCTGAACAAGCGCTTAAGGGTCTGCTCGCCAGCGATCCGCAAAATCAGATTCGACAGGTGGCAATGGTCGACAAGAACGGCATCGTCGCCACCCATACCGGAAACAAGTGTATCGCCTATGCGGGACACCATATCGGCAAGAATTACTCCTGTCAGGCCAACCTGATGAAAGACTCCACCGTCTGGGGTGCGATGGCCAAAGCATTCGAAAACACTAGCGGCGATCTGGCCGACCGAATGATGGCGGCGCTCGACGCCGCGCAGGCTGAAGGCGGCGACATCCGAGGCAAACAATCGGCGGCGATGGTTGTCGTTTCCGGCAAACCAACCGGTCGCCCTTGGATCGATCGCCAGATTGACATCCGCGTGGACGACTCCCCTGAGCCACTGGTCGAACTCAGACGCTTGCTCAACATCTCACGCGCTTACGATCACATGAACAAAGGCGACGAAGCAATTGCCGTGAAAAACTGGGACAAAGCCAACGACGAGTATTCGCAGGCTAGCAAACTCGCTTCGGGTAACCTTGAGATCATGTTCTGGTATGCCGCGACATTGGTCACTGCCGGTGAAGTCGACCGTTCACTGCCATTGTTCAAAGAGATCTTCAAGGCCGACCCAAACTGGCGCACATTGGTGCCACGATTGGTAGACGCTGAACAGCTTCCCAACGATCCGGCAATTATCAAAAAGATTGTCGCACAGTAATGAATGATATGGCAATCCTACAGATCTTAACATGGGGAGGGAAAGTTGCATGACCGATAACAATCAGAAACCCGACTGGTCGGAGGAACACTGGCGAGAGATGTTGGTTGAGCAGCGAAAGGCCATGTGGCTCGACGACACGATCGAGAAGTTGGCGGCCTGGTTAGAACTGAGACCGGGGATAACCATCATTGATGTCGGCTGCGGACTTGGCTACCTCGGCAACACCTACTGGCCCTACTTTGGTCATGGCGGACACTATGTGGGCGTCGACAATTCCGACAAACTCGTGGAAGACGCCGCAAAAGCGGCTGGCGTCTGGGCCGTGGAGGGCAAGGCGGAATTTGTGAAAGGGGACGCCTGCCAACTCCCCTTCCCCGACTGCTACTTTGATGCTGCCATGTGTCAGACATTGCTGATGCATCTGCAGCGTCCGAAAATGGCCTTGGCAGAAATGATCAGGGTAACGAAGCCCGGCGGACTTATCTTCTGCCAGGAACCCGATAATCTGTCGTCGGCGCTGGCAAAGGGTCATTCATCGCTACCGGAATGGGATATCGATGAGCGACTGCTGTTGGCGAAGTTCAGTCTGGTGTCCAACAAGGGACGCATCAAACTGGGGCGGGGCGACATCAGTGCAGGCGCCAAAGTTCCGAGGATGATGAATGAGCTTGGCTTGCTCGAAATTGGTGCTCGCCTAAATGATCGGGTGCAATTGCTCGAACCACCCTATGAAACTCCCCACCAGCAGCAATTGCTGAAGATGATTGAGGCCAACTGGTTTGATGATGACAAGCGAAAATACTGGCAGGAACGTGAACGAGAAGAATTTCTTGCCGGTGGAGGCACACTCGATGAGTGGGAGCGAATCGTCCGGATGGTCGACAGGATGACCCCTGTCTACAGGCAGCAGCTAACCGCTGGCGAGCTCTTCCTTTGCAGCGGCGCCTTTTTCTATGTAGTCAAAGGAAGAAAACCGGTTGCAGCAAACTGACCAGCTACGTCTGGTAGACGCTGACCAGCTCCCGAACGATCCGGAGATCATCAAGGATGTTGTCGCACAATAGCTTACGGGTTGTGACAATTCACGAGGAAACTGTTTGACTGCTCAGGTGAACGTAGGTCTCTGTCGCTTTTTTGTCCTCTTCAATGAACAAAACGTCCACCTGTACTTCTTGATTTATAGGAGGCAGAACGATATCTGGATGACCGCCAGGGTCAGATGAGGAGGAACTAATGTCACGGGTCTTCTGGTTTGGAGTCTTGGCTTGCCTGATACTCTCACTACTCGCCTGTTCTGAGAGTACCACCAAACCAAAAATTGAGTCGCTCGTTTATCAAGTAGGTCGTTGCCAGCACACTGTGACGACCGCTGCACTTGCCGAAGATTCCTGCTTTACGGCGACTTTCACGCAAGACTTGCTTATCGATCTCTGCCTGGTGGCAAACTGCTGCCCCGACACGAATCGTTTCGCCCTGAACACTTTGATCAACAGCGACACAGTCCTGATCACGGCAGCCGATACGGCAGCAAACTTGTGTCGCTGCCTGTGCAACTACAAGGTTCGCGCGGAATTCCACAATCTACCGTTGTCACAGTATCTGGTGCTCTGCTCTTACAGGGACTCTATCATCTATCGCGAGATCGTGACCCGAGAGAACTGAGAGCAGACAGTTCGGCAGTCCACGTTGCAAATGGGTTGTTGGACGTGGCGCTACTGCTCTGCCAAAGGACCCAAAGATGCAAGCCGCGTCACCATTCGATGGACGGCCGAATCGCACATTGAGGGGGAGCGGTTCCGGAAAACACGGATGGTCGACGTAGCTCCAACCCGAGTAAAACATTACGATCGTATCTCTCTCGACAACCAACGTCGGCGCCAGCATACCCCAGGCGTCAAAGTCAACCTGCGGCGCAAGCAGATCGGTTGCCTTGCTGAAGATCGCTCCATCCTTAGAGGTGAAGTATTCTATTTTCTCCTGCCGATGAAACTCGCCGTTACCCGCCGCGGTTGCGAAGACATAGTAGGCGCTATCAAAGTATTTGACTTCGGGGATGTTGGCATTTTGCGTTCCGGCCGGTCTTGCGTCCGGCATCCCATAACCCGCGATCAACCTTGCACTTCCTTCAGCCGGACGTGTGACCTGCCGGAATGGCCCGATGCTCTTTTTGTAGTTTTGTAAGTTCGGTAGATACCGTCCTTCATGTCAATGGTTTTAGGTCAAAACCGCTTCGGCTTTGACACTTCCTGAATGCGATTATCCGAATGTTAGATTACCGTGCATCGTGTCCAAATTGCGTCGGTACTTTCAAGGGCATCCTATGTCCTTTCTCACTAACGTCACTCTCGACCGACAGCCGTTGCTCGTGGAGCATATTGATCTGTTCAATCTTGCCGTTGAGACAGCCCGCGGACGCAGCGCATTTGACATGGTCGCTTGGGTGGTTCTGCCGGATCATTTTCACTGCGTGATAGAATCTACAACTGACAGCCCCTCTGAGATCACGCGTCGCTTGAAGCTCTCCTTTTCCACCAGACTCCGCAACCGGTTGGACACCCGATCCGGGCGTGCTTGGCAATACCGATTCTGGGATCATGTTATCCGGAGTCAGGATGATCTCAACCGACATATTGACTATATACATTACAACCCCGTCAAACATGGTTTGGTCGTCAGCCCCATCAAGTGGCCTCATTCGTCGTTTGGCAAATACGTCCCAGAAGGACTCTACCAAGCCGACTGGGGCATAAGGGAAAGGATTGCGCTGGAGGGCAGCTTCGGGGAGTGAAGGAAGACGTCAAAACCGAAGAGGTTTTGACTTACAAAAGCTGCCGCTTCGGTAACTGCTTATCGCGCTGGGATTGTGTCTGCTCGAACGCCTGTTTGAAGAACTGTTCTTCGGTGGCGCCGAACTTCTTGCCCCGTCGCGACAGGACAGTCCTGGCCGTTTCGATGGCATCATCCACCCGATGTTCGACGAAGCCGTCACGGCCACCCCACATAAATGACGGCAGAAATCTACCGCCTGCCAAACCACCGCCAAAGAGATTAGTCGCGAAACCGATTACCATGCCGGTCGTCAGCAAGGTGCCGATGCCGGTCTTAGTATGATCGCCAATCAAGCAACCGACTTTGTTAAGTCCGGTGTCGATAAGTCCGCTCGGAAGTTCAACCTTGATGTTTCCGTAGTTGTTCTTGAGGTCGGAATTGGTCGTCAATGCACCTAAATTGACCCACTCGCCGATGTAGGCGTGACCGATAAAGCCGTCATGGTACTTGTTGGAGTGACCGAGAAAGATCGACTCCTCTACTTCGCCCCCAATACGGCAGTGTGGTCCGAAAGAACATCCGGTTCGGATCTTGCCGCCGACAATCTGGCAGTTGTTGCCAATGTACGCGGGACCCTCAATGCGGGTATGCGGGAAAATCTGAACCTTGTCGCCGATGTAGACCGCGCCGGAGCGCGCATCGATCACAACCTGCCCATCAATTTGCGCATCGGTGCCGATGTAGACATCATCGACATTGTAAATCAGCACGTCATCGTCAATCTCGGAACCGTCAAGCATGCGCGAGAAGTCCAAATCGGGAACTAGCAAGTCGAAGTCGAGTTCGATTTCTCGAGAGTTGCGATGGACAATGTCCCACAGATAGCGCACGGACTTCAGATCAACCTCGGTGTGTGGCAATCCCGCCCCCCATTCGCGCAGCGACTGGTAGAAGTCCTCAGCCCCCTTTGCCGACTTCAGCCTCGGCCAGAGGTCACTGTTAGAGGTGACGGTCATCGCCACTAGCGCCTCACCACAAGTGAATGCGCGTTCTTTTGCCTCCTCGGAAATCTGCGTGACCACATCCTCCGTCGGCAGGAACCGGGGATTGACCAGAATGATCTGCTCAGCGGAAACATTGTCGAAGTTATTTATGGGCCATTGGAGACTGGCTACAAGGTATTGCTGAAGCGACCGGCGTGCGATCAACCGCACTTCATCATGATCAATTCGGGCCGACCATTTGTCGCCGAGTGACAGGATGCCGCATTGTAGTTCGGCAACCGTATGCGACAGACTAAGCGGATATAGATCGTCTACTCGGTCATCTTCAAAAAAGAACAAGAGTCTTTTCATACTGCGTTTAATCGTCGCTCGATGTTACCGCGATTATTCCTTGAAGAGATTGTCCCAGGCCGATTTGGTCCTGTCTTTCTGCGGTTTCGATTCAGTCCCATTGCTTTGTGGGGAAGCCGACGACCTCTGCGGTGACGCCACTTTGGTGATCGGACTTCTGGGGGTAAAATACTCGCAGAAATTGGCTTTCTCTTTGTATCGCACCCATTCGGCTTGCGGTTCATTGCACGCATGGTACGCATCACGGTCGTAGAATCGGCAGTTGTAGCAGCATTTGAGAGGTTGGTCACACTTGGGGCAGCCAACGGTGCGAGTGATTTTCTCGGGTAGTTCTACTTCCTGCTTACACGACCAACAAATTAGTGTTTTGATGGAAGGCATAAGGATTATATGACGTTAACGAATTTCAGTTCGTTTCCTGGTTCGGGTTAGTCTGCTCTATTATGCTATTTCGGTTTTTGCCTAAAGCACTCAACTACAAGATACAAACTACTTTCAATCTGTCAACAAAAACTTCATAGTCGTGCAATTTATCCGACTGGGGCGGCAATGACTCTGTCAGAATAGCGACCGGACTAGTGGTTTCAAAAACTGTTTGCGTTGCGAGCCTCCATTAGGTATAATTATAAGTTTTGTTGGTACCCTTAAAGCCAGGGCATCTGAGATGAAAATATTGGTAATAGGTTCAGGTGGACGCGAGCACGCTATTTGCTGGAAGCTCGCGAAAAGCTCTCTGGTGGACAAGCTCTATGCGGCTCCCGGAAACGCCGGGATTTTTCGCCATGCGGAATTGGTCAACATCAGAGTCGACGACATCGACAACCTGCTCCGATTCGCGAAGGAGAAGAGCATAGACTTGACAGTCGTCGGTCCGGAGGTACCCCTGGCTCTGGGCATCGGTGATCGGTTTGAGGCGGAACGACTCAAAATCTTCGGCCCCACTAAGCTGGCGGCAGAGATCGAGGCCTCTAAAGCTTACGCCAAGCAATTCATGCGGAAATATCACATTCCGACCGCGAGTTACATGGTTTTTGAGGACATGAAAGAAGCTCTCCGCTTCGTGAAGGGTTCATCATACCCTTTGGTCATTAAGGCCGATGGACTGGCCGCCGGTAAAGGCGTGTCGATCGTAAAAAATTACGAGGGTGCTGAGAAGACGATCAAGAATATGATGCAAAAACGTCAGTTTGGTGCTGCGGGGGCCAAAATCGTTGTGGAGGACTTTTTAGTCGGCGAGGAAGCATCAATCTTTGCTTTTACTGATGGCAAGAACGTCCTTCCGCTCATACCATCTCAGGATCACAAGCGCGTAGGGGACGGTGACACCGGCCCTAACACAGGCGGAATGGGAGCATACGCGCCAGTGCCATTCGTCTCGGAAAAAATGCAGAAAGACATACTTGACTTGGTCCTCGAGCCAACTGTAGCAGGCATGGCAGAAGAACGACGCCCGTTTAAGGGTTTGCTTTACGCCGGTATGATGATAACCGACAAGGGGCCGAAGGTGATTGAATTCAACTGCCGTTTTGGCGATCCGGAAACACAGGCGCTCCTCCCCCTACTGAAAACCGATTTGGCGGTGATTTTCCATGCCGTTGTCAACGGGACACTGGATGATGAAGTCCTCGAGTGGGAAGATGCCTACGCTGCCTGCGTGATTTTAGCTTCCGGAGGCTATCCGGGGGAATACGAAAGCGGCAAGGAAATACATGGCTTAAAGGAGATTAAGGAATCAGATGCGCTCGTATTTCACTCGGGAACGAAGTTCGAAGCGCGACGATTCCTGACCAACGGCGGTAGAGTTATCGGCATCGTAGGTGTAGACGAGCATTTGGAGTCAGCCGTAGCCAGAGCCTACGAAACCAGTGAGAAGATCCGCTTCGAGGGCAAGCAATTCCGCTCGGATATCGGGTACAAGGCCTGGACCAAGAAATTCAAATTTCTCCCTTAGGGAACATGTGCTTTCGCCGACGGTATTAGATACTAGCGAAGCGTAGAACGTCATATTGATGATAATTATTGTAAATAGTCGCTCGCATCGAGAAGGAAAGGAACACTAATGAGAATCACTCGACCACTTATGATGCTTCTGGTCCTCTTGCTCACGGCTTCGCTGATCGCTCAAGACAATGCCGCCAAAGAAAAATTTAACGCCGGTATTAAAGCCAAACAAGCCAAGAACCTTGCTGAAGCGGAGAAGCAGTTTCAATCCGCTGTTGGAGCGTATCCGCAGTATAAAGAGGCTTGGCTTGAGCTCGGCAGCGTCCGCTTTGAGTTGAACAAAGGGGCGCAGTCCGAGGAGGCGTTTCAGAAAGCGATCGCGATCGATCCCCAGTATAAGCCCGCCTACTACAACCTCGGCATGGCGCAATTTAAGGCGAAGAAATATACTCTCGCCGAAGCGTCGCTCAAGAAGTCATTGGAGTTGGTGTCAAACGACGCCAAGACAATGAAGGCACTGGGGCAACTGTATTTGGTGCTGAAAAACTACGACAAGAGCGTTGAATACTACAAGATGTACAACGCAGGCAATTCCACCGACGCTGAGGCACACTACAATCTGGCGCAGGCCTACAAGGAAAAAGGAGACCTTGCGGAAGCGGAGAAATCATATCAGGCGGCAGTGCGGGTGGATCCCAAGTATGCTCAAGCGTACTACAATTATGGCAACTTGCTGGCGACCTTGAAGAGATTTCCCGCCGCCATTTCGGCATACAAGAGTGCTATCGCTGCCGACGGCGGTTTAGAGAAGGCGTACTACAACTTGGCGCTTACATATATGAAGACCGAGCAGTACCCGGAGGCGCTGCAAGCATACAAAGGCTTTGTAAAGGTAGCAGAAGGCAAGCCGGCGCTCAGGGGGCAAGTGCAGCAGGTAAAAACCGACATTATACCTAAGCTTGAGGAAACGATCCAAGGACAGTAACAACCGCGGGGAGCCACAAAGCGAACGTTGGATTCTGATGCACATGGAGCCCTTCACTCGATGGGCTCCGTGGCCACCAAGCTGCCCTAAACGGCATCTGAATGCTGGTTCGAAACCGTGACTCGTTCCGAGCGGGCGCTTAAAGAACGCACTGGTCAAAATGGATGCCCCGCGTAAAGAAAGCCGAATATGAAATTCGCCACATCGATTCTTGAACTGATCGGCAACACTCCGCTAGTGAAAATCCCGCGGTCGTTGATTGATTGTCGCGCCACCGTGCTATGTAAACTCGAATGGACTAATCCTGGTGGGTCAATCAAGGATCGACTGGCAAAGTACGTAGTCAGCACTGAGGAACAGCGCGGTCGTATCCACCCCGGTGATACAATCTGTGACAATACTTCCGGCAATACCGGCGTCGGGGTGGCGATGGTCGCGGCCGCCAAAGGATATCGCTCGGTCTTTGCAGTTTACGATACAACATCGCGTGAGAAAATCGATCTGATTAAGTCGTATGGTGCTGAGGTCATTATCACTCCCGCAGAGGTCGCCTGGGATGATCCTCGCAGCGGCTACATGGTTGCCAAACGACTGTCAGAGGAACATGGCTACTATTGGCTTAATCAATATGACAATCCACTCAATCCGGAAGCGCACTACGCCGACACCGGACCGGAAATCTGGAACCAGACCGAGGGCAAGGTCACTTGTTTTGTGGCTGGTATCGGTACGGGGGGAACAATTTCAGGTATCGGAAAATTCCTCAAGGAGAAAAATCCATCTACCAGAGTAGTAGGCGTCGAACCGCAAGGTTCTCTATTTCAGGCGATTCATGCCGGACGTCCGCTTGGTCAACCACACCCGCACAAGGTCGAGGGTATCGGCACTGATATGGTCGTAAAGGCTTTTGTACCTAAGTATACTGATCAAGTCATTCAGGTCACGGATAACGACGCGTTTCTGGCAGCGCGGCTGCTGACAAAAACCCTGGGGCTATCCGTAGGCGGTTCGACCGGCTCGATTTTTTGTGCTCTCCGTCAGATTCGAGATACTCTGACCGTCGATGATGTGGTGGTCATGCTCTCTCCCGATGCAGGTATCCGATATATTACAAAGTTCTTCTCGGATGACTGGATGCGCCGACACAACTTCAAACTCGAAGAGGATGTGATTGTCCATGTTTAATCGGAGTTCTTTTCTGGGCCGTTCCATTTCAATCTTTGTGTTCGTCGTCCTGATTGCGGCACTCAGTTATGCTTCGGGTGCGCAAGGCCTAAAACCGAAGATCCGATTCTCCGAGGACTACTGGTACTTCGGCTATCTGCCTGTGAATGCCGTGGTTCATCATGACTTCTGGATTCACAACAGTGGCGGCGACACGTTGAAGATCAGCAAAGTTACGCCGGGTTGCGGCTGCACCACCGCGCCTTTGTCGAAGCAGGATATTGCTCCCAATGATTCGGCGCGGCTGTCGGTCGTATTTGACACCAAGAACATGTTCGGCAAAATGATTAAGGACGTTACTATCAAGTCTAACGATCCTGACAAACTGGAGACTCAAGTGACGTTCATGGGTGTCCTCAATTCCGAACACCCGAAGGTCAAAGTGAAGCCAAATGTGGTTCGTTTTTTCCCTTCGGCCGCCAATAACAACCGGATGCAGAAGACACTGCTTGTCAGTAATGAGTTTGATACCGACATCGAGTTGAAAGCCATCGACTATCCCCGATTGTTGGTTAAGATCGCACCGGTGTCGGTCAAGGTTAAGGCTCGATCTTCGGTGAGTATCGAAGTGGAACAAACGGTAGCTGCTACTGCCGAAGAAGATGCACTGGGCTCAATCACTTTCGAGTTCACGGGTCTTGAGAACGAGCGGACTACTGTGCCGCTCGTAACCTATTACAAAAGAAAACCTTAGGCAAAATCACCGCATAGTCAGACCGCATAGCGACTCTTGCACGACAACAAGAAGGACAATACAATACTACATCGAGGGGAGCGGATTTTCGTTCAAAAAAATCCACTTTTTTTTGACGATCGGGAAAGTCTTTTGACCAATATGACGATATTCAGAACAAGTTATTTTTGAGGGTGTTCCCCTGTTGTCCTTGGGTAGTTTCCTAGCCCCCTCTACCCGACCAGAGGCTCGCCCTCGTTTTTTTTGTGGCTGTGTGTTATCCCTTGATATTCCCAATCGGCAATAGTTTGGCCACTTTGCGGGAGATGCCAATGCTATCAACGGCATCGATCACATCATCGATTTTCTTATAGGCAATGCCGGCTTCCTCGGCCAATCCGCTCATTGACGCCGCTCTGACCAGAATCCCCTGCTCTTCCATCTCGCGGCGCAGTTGATCACCACGCACAATCTTCTTGGCATGCATGCGCGACATGGTTCTGCCGGAGCCGTGTAACGTGGAGCCGAACGTCTCCTGTCTGGCAAGATCGGTTCCGACGAGCAAGTACGAACCGGTTTGCATCGAACCCCCTACGAGCACCGGTTGGCCGATGTCTTTGTACTTTGGCGGTAAGTCGCGCGCCTCCGGACCCAGCGCACGGGTGGCGCCTTTGCGATGAACAATCACTTCCTGTTCCCGACCTTCGATGCTGTACCGCTCGATCTTGGCAATGTTGTGCGCAACGTCGTACACTGTTTGCAGTCCCAGTTCGCCTTCGGTCTTGCCAAAAATCTCAACAAACGCGCGGCGGATGTTGTGAGCAATCACCTGTCGATTTGCAAATGCATTGTTTGCGGCGCAGGTCATCGCTTTGAAATAGGCCTGCCCTTCCGGCGAGGAAAAGGGGGCGCAAGCCAGTTCACGATCGTTAATCTTGATGCCGTGTTTCTGTACCGCTTTAGTGAATATCTGCAAGTAGTCAGTCGCCACTTGGTGCCCGAAGCCACGCGATCCGCAGTGAACCATCACCACAATCTGGTTAGGTCGATCAATACCGAAGCGCTTGGCGAGTTCCTGATCGAATATGTTCTCGGGCTTGACTACCTCTATTTCCAGATAGTGGTTGCCTGACCCCAGAGTGCCGAGTTGATTGATACCGCGTTCCAACGCCTTTGCCGACACTTCCGCCGGATCGGCTGGAGAAAGGCGACCGCGCTGCTCGATGCTGTCGAGATCGCTATCGCTGGCGAAACCGTTGGCATGGCACCAGTCAGCTCCCTGCGTCAACACTTTCTCGAATTCGCTTTTCTTCAGAGGTACTGTCCCCTTGCCACCGACTCCCGCAGGAACGTATTTGAACAGCTTGTCGAGAAGCTGCGGCAGTTTCGGTCGGAGTTCCTCCAAGGTGAGATTCGTGCGCAAGAGTCGCATGCCACAATTGATATCGAATCCAATGCCACCCGGCGAAATCACGCCATCGGACGTGGAGAAGGCCGCTACGCCACCGATGGGAAAACCGTAGCCCCAATGACCATCCGGCATACAGAGGGCTTGTCCGACAATTCCCGGAAGACTGGCGACATTGGTGATCTGCTCGAAAACGCCCTTGTCAAGTGAGTCAATCAGCCGATCCGACGAGTATAGCCGCGCCGGCACTCTCATTCCCGGCTTGGCGCTGACGGGAATCTCCCAGACACCACTCTTGATTTTCTTCTTTTCCATTCTCACAAGTCCACAACAACCGTTGCCTTCAGACCGCTCGTGGTAGATTCGATTGCCAGCATATGATACGTGATCGCCTTGACATCTGTCAGTGTCAACCCGGCGAGATTGTCGACGGAGTCTCCCCTGATCGTCGCCTGCAGTCGCAGCGGCTCGCCAACAGCAATGACCACATCGAAATCGGAGTAAAGCTCCCTGTGGACGTCCTTGAGATAGACCAACTCGGACAGCCAGGCGTAAAGCAACTCATCTTGTGATTCGGCCTCCAGCGTCACCTGTCGGGAGACGATGGTTCTTACTTGTTCGAGATTAACTATGATGGAGAACACTGCGCTGGCTGCCGCACCAAACACTTCCGCAAGGTCGTGTCCGGTAGCTTCAAAGGCGGCGTCAGCGGGTGCGATGCCGTCCAAGAAGCGGAACTCACCTTTTGGGAACATGCGATTTTCGCCGATTGAACCAGTAGCCAATCAGGATACCGACCAACAGCACTGCCAACACCAGTATCGACAGAGGCAGAGGGAAATAGAGGAACAGGAACTTGACTCTGACCGCATAGCTGTTTTGAATCAGTATGATCAGAATCAATCCGGTCAGAACAATCGTGAGTAGTTGCTTACCTGTAAACATACAGAAAAAAAAGGTGTCCCGTTAAGGCAGGACACCCCGAAAGCCGCAAATTCAAGTTACGCTTTGCTGATGCAGTCAATGGGGCAGATGTCCACACAGCGGGAACCACCATCAACATTGACGCATTCATCGCATTTATCAGCCTCGATGACGTAGATATCTCCCTCAGAGATCGCCTCATTGGGACATTCCGGTAAACAGAGCCCACAGGCCGTACACTCATCGGTGATCTTCATTGCCATTGACAATATCCTCCTACGAACAATATGATCTCCACTGCGGCAACCTTAAGCCACAGTCCACACAATATATTACAATCGACCTGCACAGCAAGTCAAAAAACCTATCCCGATTTTTCGATTCGACCAAACGACTTGAGAGGTTGGGCATGTCGATAGAGCAGATAGAGCGCTACCAGCGCCACCGCCGTAAGGACAAATGTGAGAAGAGAAAATGACGCCGCTAGCATGTTTCCCTTCTGCACAAAAAACGCCGACCAGTTGAAGAGAGTCTTGAGTCCGATCGGAATGAGATAGAATGCCCACGGCCAACGGGCGATAATCAAGAATCCAATCAGCGCACCGGTTGCAGTGTTTAGCCCGACGGAAAGGAACTTCTGCACCAGGTCCGCCGCAACAGCAGCGCCGCCGCTCGGCGCAAAAGCAAGCAGGTTGGCTGCCTGCATCAATGCAAAACCGGCCCCACAAGCCGCGCCGAGAGCGATACCGAGTCTGAGATTATGTCTCATTTTCAAGAGTGAACGCAGGAACACGCAAACGTACTTGGTCAACTCCTCCACAAGAGCAAATAGAAATGCCGAGCCCAGTATGACTACGTAGAAATTGGATGACGCATTGGAGTCAAGCACCATCCCGACGTAGGCATTTTGGAGCGGTGCCAATAACTGCACCGACAACCAGTACAGCACCGCACCGGAAATGATCATGACCGCTATGTCAGGACGTTTGACATCGCGATATGCCAATGCCAGGAACCAAATAGCAGCGAACGCTGTCAACAGACCATAGATTGGTAGCCGTCTCCAGAATACAGCAAACCAGGATTCCGATGCAATTTCCGTCTTCTCGCCGACCGCCAGCCGACGGATCGTTATTTTTTGAACCGGATCGTAAGCTTTCAACAGTCGCCCGCTGCCGTCGACATAGAGAATCTGATTGGCAGGATCGACTTTGAAAGTGCGCGCTGAGATCTGCTTGCCTCCATAGGTGATCATCTCATCAGGAAGACTGTGCACGGTAAACACCATTGCCTGATTGAGTTGCGGGATTACCGTCTCGGCGACAACGCTGTCGTCACTTCTGAGTTTTACGGGACGCACTGCAATTTCCCACTGTAGAGCGAAGTTGTTGTCGAACAGGATCGCGTGACGCCTCATCTTGTACAGCACCGGTTGAGTCACGCCCATTCTGACTGTGCTTCCGGAATAGGTTGAGTCGGTAAATTCGCCCTTGTGATTAACTTCGGTGCTAAAGAGATTCAGACTGTATTGATAGGTTTTCGGTAGTCCGGTCGGAAGATAACCGACCTCGCAGGCAACATCGAGATCGAAGGTCTTCCCTCCGCGCGCATATACCGTTTTGGTTTCCATCGCAAAAACAAACAGCGAGTCAGTGCCGTTGATTTGCCATCCCTTGCAGACCGCATGCTGAGTACCGATTACTTGGCCAGCTCGCTCAACGGCGAAATCGAATTTGTCGGACGCCTTATAAAGATCGGTAACGCGCTGGGACAATGCCGATCCGGCAAACAGCAACAGGATAATCAGTAGGTAAAGTCTTCTCATAGTTGCATCTTCGGCAAACGGAAGGGGAATATACAGTCCACCGTCGGCAATCCAAGCGGTATTTCGCGTTCACCGTAGAGGCATCCTGCCGCATGCCCGCGTGTACGATGCACCCTCCATAGGGCGTAGCATGCCGTGCCCGAGGATTCGAGCTCTTATGCAGGCAGACACCCACAAGGGGCCAGGCTACGATACGGCGCGAATGCTATTCGCGATGTCAAAGAACAAGCGGGCCTCGACTTGCGCTTCCGGTGGCGGATGAATGGTCTGTGCGGTCTCGCTGTGTCGTTCGAAGATTGTCCGGGGCAACCGTCCGTCAGGGCCGGGTCTAGCGATTTTCGCGGGAATGGCCGGTACCGCTGACACGCACTTCTGGGTATTGCCCAAGGCACGGACGGGACAAGAGATTCTTGCGACACAGTCTGAGCGATTCATCCGAGACTTCTAAGAGTCGGAAACGCGAACCACTTGCGGGGAAAAGGGGACGCTCCTCCATTGAGTCATCGACATCGCAAACGTCCGCTATTGTAGCGAGGTCGATCGGACTCGCGGTTGGCATGATACGCTCTATTACTGGGTTCCGGTTGACGGTGTACATCGTTCGTCTGCGGCGTACCCTTCGACAGGCTTCCTTCGACAGGCTCAGGACATACGCCACGCACGATTCAAAGACCCATCAAAAGTAGATGGGGCACCGGTGCTTTGATGTGTTGTCGTCCGCGGTGCACGAAAGTCATTTCATATATGCTGCTAAGGCTGCTTGTAGGAGCGACTTTAGTCGCGACCTGCTTTGTATGCGCCGTCAGGAATCCTTCCTGACGGCATATTTCGTAACGGCACACGGCGTGTGCCTTCGTCTTATGTCTCCAATATTCTACTTGCACACCGCACACGGCGCTGCTCCGCCGCTGAAGATGTACGCAATCAAATACACCGCATCCGAGATATCGACTATGCTGTCACAGTTGGCGTCACCAGCGAGCAATGGCGCTGGCGCCGAGCCACCGGAAAAGATATAAGCGATTAGATACACGGCATCCGAGATATTGACTATGCCGTCACCGTTGGCGTCGCCGCAAACAAAATCGCAGGCGTCGCCGACGCCGTTGTGATTACTGTCGAGCTGCGAAGGATTGGCGACAGTCGGACAGTTATCGCAGGCATCACCGACACCATCGCTATCGGTGTCAATTTGGGTCGGATTGGCAAACGTCGGACAATTGTCGCAGACATCACCCTTAGTGTCAGCATCAGTGTCAGTCTGCAGAGGGTTGGAGATAGTCGGACAGTTGTCGCAGGCATCACCCTTGCCGTCAGCATCAGTGTCAGTCTGAAGTGGATTGGCCACTTGTCGGGCAGTTGTCGCACGCATCTCCCCTACCGTCCGCATCAGTATCTGTCTGCAGAGGGTTCGCAACAGTCGGGCAGTTGTCGCAGGCATCGCCTTTGCCATCGGCATCAGTGTCGGTCTGTAGTGGATTGGCAACAGTCGGGCAGTTGTCGCAAGCATCGCCTTTGCCATCGGCATCAGTGTCGGTTTGTAGGGGATTGGCGACAGTCGGGCAGTTGTCGTCGGCATCGCAGATGCCGTCAGTATCGGCGTCGCCGCAAGTGTAGTTCCATATAACTGACATGTTGTCAGAATCGCGGTTGGCTGTCATGATATCCAAGTCACCATCGCCATCAAGATCAGCAACGGCAGCTGCAAACGGGGCATCTCCGACGCTCATCGGTGATTGAGCTGAAAAGACGGCACTGCCATTGTTTAATAGCAATGTGACATTGTCGTCGTCAGTATTTGCAGCAATGATGTCGATATCGCCGTCACCATCGATATCGCCGCACGTCGGATTAAGCGGCGAGGCTCCAACGGTAAAGGTCGCCGGTGGTGCAAACGAAGCATTGCCGCTGTTCAGAAACACCGAGATTTTGTTGCTGGGCGCGCTGCTGCCGTGGCCAGTTGCCAAATCAAGTTTGCCGTCGCCATTGAAGTCGGCGGTAATAACTGAATAGGGTCCCGGATTCGGGTCATTCACGGTTGAATAGGCAGCGAATGAACGGCCGCCGTTGTTGATTAATAGCGACAATTTAGCAACAAAATGATTAGCTACGACCAAGTCGATGTCACCGTCGTTGTCAAAATCCCCGCTCGCAATGGAAAGAGGGAAGGCGGCCGTCGCCAGCGTGGTAGGACTGCTGAAAGTGCCATTGCCTTGATTCCATAGCACCATGACATTATTACTTCCGGCATTAGCTATGGCGAGATCCAAGTGCCCATCGCCGTCAAGATCAGCCGCAAGAACATCATATGGATTTTGTCCGACCGCAATGACGGTGGGAGAACCAAAGGTTCCATTCCCGTTGTTCCGGAGGACTGCGATAGTATTCGCGACAGGATTTGCGGTGATCAGATCGACGTCCCCGTCGCCATCAATATCTGCCGCTGCCAAACCGAGAGGCTCAGCACCAACGCCGTAAAAGACAGCAGGAGCAAAAGTCTCATTACCCAGGTTGAGATAGACTGCGACATTATGCGCCGTAGCGTCAGAGACTGCACAATCGATCAAGCCATCGCCATTGAGATCAACTGCTTGCAGGTCTTGAGGCGCATCTCCGCAAGCAAAGTTAACCCAGGGCAGAAACTGAAACTTGGCACCCCCAGCCGTTTTGGTCGTAAACGACCAGGAATAAGGCGTTATCGGGACTCCTTGCGATGATTGGATGCCGCTGGTCAAAGTGACCGTGACCACTTCTCCGGCGGCGAAATCGACTGTGGGATCGAATGTCGCCGTGCGGGTCGATGGGTTGTAGGTTATAGCGCCCAAGTAGTTGCCCTTGCTCTGTTCGCGAACGATCATAGTGGCAGGAGTTATGGTGGATGAATTCATGTCAACGCTGAAGGTCGCCCCGAGTGAGGACGAAACGGCGACATTCAAGGTATTAGCTGCCGGAAACAGTAACCAAATCGTGGGCACCAATCTTGTCCACTGCGCGATTGCGGCCGCGGCTTTTCCTCCGGCACTGGTGAAAGGGCCCCCCGCGATCAGGTTCCCATTGTAGACGGTCAGGGCATAGACATAAGGGTTTGTGCCGCCCATCCCCGATCCCAGCGCTGACCAGCCGGTACCGTCCCAGGAGGCGATACGATTGGCGCTTGTCCCCCCCGCCGTGGTGAAATAGCCCCCCGCGATCAAGTTCCCATTGTAGACGGTCAGGGACCAGACAAAAGAGACATTCATCCCCGATCCCAGCGCTGACCAATAGATATCATCTGGGTCATCTGCTGGCGAAGCAGGCGAAGCTGGGCGAAGAACCGGCTGACCAGTGACCGGATCAATTGCCGATTCAAATCCCTTCAAATCCAGCGACCCCTGATAATTCGACCGCCGCGCGGCTTCCAGATCAAATCTGCCGTCAGGTGTGAGGAACTCGCCAAGACTCCGCGCCGAATCCAGTGTGTTCGGCATTGATTGAGCCAAGTCATTCTTGACGCTGCCGCCAAGCTGACTGTCGGCGAAAGCTGCAAGTGCCAGTATCGAAACGAGCAGCGCCATTAGCGCCATTGTTGATGAAATTTTGCGTATCATGTCAACCTCCCAAAGGTGCACCGGTAAGACATCGGGTTGTATTTTCAGGCATCAAGATAGCGATTCTGGTCGGTTTTGTCAAGACAATCCCGTCGTTTCGACCCATCATTTACTCCCCAACAAAGCATTTGCCCTATTGTCAAGCGCAGCTTATGTTCTTGACACCGTAATCCGGGAAGTGCGCTGTCCATGCTGTAGGTCATGATTTCTCGTGGCTCGACTGGGTGATAGGAGACGACGCACAAACCGGCTAAGACGAACCTGCTTGCGAGGGTATCACATTGCCTGAATTGCGAAAAGATCCGATCGTTGGTCGCTGGGTGATCATTTCCACTGAACGGGGCAAACGCCCGAGCGATTTCACCGGCGCCGAGAAGAGAAAAGAACCGCGAAGCTGCCCCTTTTGTCCGGGCAATGAATCCCTGACTCCGCCAGAAATTGTCGCCCTCCGCGATCCGGGAACCCGACCTAACACGCCCGGCTGGCGCTTACGAGTGATCTCAAACAAGTATCCGGCGCTCAAGATTGAAGGCGATCTCAATCGTGAAGCGGAAGGGATGTTCGACCGGATGAACGGCATCGGCGCGCATGAAGTTGTGATCGAGACACCGGATCATTACAAGGACTTGGTTGATCTGGAAGTCGGCGAGATCATTCAGGTGATGTTTGCCAAACGCGATCGGATGGCTGACCTCAAACGCGATATGCGCTTCAAGTACGTTATGGTGTTCAAGAATCAAGGGGAGGCTGCCGGCGCTTCGCTTGAGCATTCACATTCGCAGTTGATCGCGACTCCGGTTATCCCGAAACGGGTACAGGAGGAGATCGAAGGAAGTCAGAAATACTTCAACTACAAAGAGCGTTGCGTTTTTTGCGACATCGTGCGCCAGGAGTTGTCCTCCGGTATCCGCGTCGTTGCCGAGTCGGAGGATTTCGTCGCGGTGGCGCCGTTTGCACCGCGCTTTCCCTTCGAGACCTGGCTTTTGCCCAAGAAACACGAAAGCAATTTTCTGAACGTCTCGGACCGCTTGATGGAAGAGTACAGCCGGTCACTAAAAACCGTTCTCACTAAGCTCAAATTGGCTCTATCCGATCCGCCGTATAATTATGTGCTGCATACTGACACTTTGAGCACTATTGCCCGCGAATCCTATCACTGGCACTTGGAAATCATTCCGAAATTGAGCCGCGTTGCCGGTTTTGAATGGGGCACTGGGTTCTATATCAATCCGGTCTCTCCGGAGGACGCTTCCGCATACTTGCGCGAGATCGAGACGAAATGAAGCTGCGCTTAACCCAGGGAGGGATTACGCTATATGAAAAAACTGAATGTCGCCTATGTCGCCAGCGAAGTAACACCATACTCTAAAACAGGTGGGCTGGCGGATGTTGCAGGTGCTTTGCCGCAGGAATTAGCGGCCCTCAAAAACAAAGTTGCTCTGTTTTCGCCCCGCTATGCGTCCGTTGACAGAAAGAAATACGACCTTTTCGAAGTCCCAGATTTCGGCTCGCTATCTGTAACCGTCGCCGGCAGGGAATACAAGTTCGGGTTGCTGAAACGAAATGTAAAGACGCCGGGGCTGGAGACCTATTTCATCGACAGTACAGAATTGTTCGGTAGAAATGGGCTGTATCAAGATCCCGTGACAGTGAAAGACTATCCCGACAATGACATCCGCTTCGTGATGTTTGCCAAAGCAGTTCTGCTTACTTTGGAGAGACTCGGCTTCAAGCCGGACATTGTGCATGCCAACGACTGGCAAACGGCTATGGTCATCGCCTACCTGAAGACAACCCAGCGCGAGAATTCCTTTTTTACAGACGCCAAGTCGGTACTGACCATTCACAATGTCGCCTATCAGGGACTCTTCCCGGCGGAACGCTTTGACAGACTCGGTGTTGACCGGTCTCTCCTATATCCAATGTCACCATTTGAGTATTGGGGGAAAGTCAATCTGCTTAAGGCGGGAATTGTATACGCGGACATAGTCAACACCGTCAGCAAAACCTATGCGGAAGAGATTCAAACAACCAACGATTATGGCTACGGTCTTGAGGGCGTGCTGCGAGATCGCCGCAGTGTTCTTTTTGGTGTGGTCAACGGTGTCGATTATGAACTCTGGTCACCCGAGCGCGACACTCTGATCGCCAAGAAGTTTGACGTTGACACCCTTGACGAAAAAAAGGCGAACAAGCAGAAGCTGCTGCTTGTGTCCAAACTCGGCAAGGACCGACTGGACAAGCCCCTGATCGGCGTGATCAGCCGTCTGGCGCCCCAGAAGGGGTTTGACCTAATTGCGGAGATTGCTGAGGAATTATTCGCGCTGGATTTCACTTTTGTTTTGCTCGGCACCGGCGACAAGGTCTATCACAAACTATTCGAAGACTTGCAGACCAAGCACCCGGATCGTATCAAAGTCAACCTGGGTTTCGACAACACTCTGGCACACCAGATTGAGGCCGGCGCCGACATGTTCCTGATGCCGTCGCGTTATGAACCGTGCGGCCTGAATCAGCTCTACAGCCTTAAGTACGGCACTGTGCCTGTTGCCCGCAAAACCGGCGGACTTGCCGACACGATTATTGACGAGACAACCAACAAGGGCAAGGGAACGGGCTTTCTATTCGAAGAATATGAGGGAGAGGCGCTCCTGAAATGTGTCCAAGACGCACTTGCATTTTATCGCAACAAAAGAAGCTGGAAATCGTTAATGAAACGCGGCATGAAGAAAGACTTCTCCTGGAAGAAATCCGCCAAAGAGTATCTTGCACTCTACGCCAGGGCACTGGAGGGCCTGGCATAATTCCCGCTGCAAAATCCTGAGGGCAGGCTGTAGTGCCTACCCTGTTATCGCGCAGACGAAACGCTTCGGGAAAAACCCTATACGTGTGCCTGCGCTAAACCAAAGAGACTACTCAGGGAGGTAGCATGAATACAGATGTCCAGTTCGCATTCGCTGGCAACTATCAAGTCCTACTGGGAGTAATCATATTCCTAGCGATACTAATCCTGCCTTCGATACGGAGTATCGGACAGACTGAGCTCGGATTGGTCTCCAAGCGCTTCTCGTTCAAGAAACTCTCCGAAGGCAACCCGATCGCTTTTCGAGGCGAAGCCGGTTATCAGGCCGACTTGCTCATGCCGGGATTCCGGTTCAAATTCTGGGTCCTTTATGGCGTTCGCAAATACCCTTGGGTTCAAATACCGGCAGGGGAGATCGGCGTTGTGATTGCGCAGATCGGTCAACCGCTCCCGACTGGCGCCAAGTCAGCGGCGTACAAGCCTGAGTTTGGCAACTTCTCAGATGTCACCAAATTCGTTGCTAGTGGCGGCCAAAAAGGCGTGCAACGACCCGTATTACCTCCGGGATCGTTAGTCCCGATTCATCCGGTGGCGTTTCTCGTGATTACCAAAGCCAAGATATTCGGCATGCCGGTGGATCCCGATATCCAGCGCCGGATCAGTCGCGAAAGCCAAGGGTTGTCTCCGACCGCTTTCGGTCTGACACCGCAGCAGCTTGAAGTCGTTCGAATCGAACCCAAACCTCACGGCGG
>Ga0209777_10002228_pt1 | contig 26044 bp, 18 predicted proteins | sample FrelakmetHBP12HB_FD_187147 | JGI IMG/M metagenome (GOLD analysis project Ga0209777, IMG submission 187147) | Freshwater lake sediment microbial communities from the University of Notre Dame, USA, for methane emissions studies -HBP12 HB (SPAdes)... | ecosystem: Environmental > Aquatic >... | reverse complement strand
AACTGCCATTAGGATGTTCATGAACGAAGGACCCGAGTGGCCCCAAAAATATGACTTGAGCACAGTGCGGCTGATGGGCTCGGTTGGAGAGGCCATGAACCCGGATGCCTTTGTATGGTGGCGCAGATATGTAGGCAACGGGTTCGCGCCCATCATGGACACCTGGTTCCAGAGCGAAACGGGATCCCAGGTCATAGCGCCTTTGCCCATAACTCCTCTGAAGCCAGGATCTCCCAGTTTCGCCCTGCCAGGGTACAACGTGGAGGTTGTGGACGATGCCGGCAAGCCAATAGCTGTTGATACCCCGGGAAACGTAGTCCTGACCGAACCCTGGCCTTCCATGCTTAGGACGGTTTACAAAGACCCGGCCATGTATCGGGAGACGTATTGGTCAACCTTCCCGGGAAAGTATCTCTCCGGCGACAAGGCCAGGGTGGATAGCGATGGTTACATCTGGGCAATGGGTCGAGCTGACGACGCCCTCAAGGTGGCCGGACATAGGATCTCCAATGCAGAGGTGGAGGCCTCGGCTGAGAAGCATCCTGCCGTAGCCCACGCGGCTGTCATCGGCAAGCCGGACAAGGTCAAAGGAGAGAACATCGTTGTCTTCGCCGTCCTTAAACCGGGATTCAACGGAGATGCAAACATGCAGAAGGATATCAAGAATTTCGTCCGGAAGACCTTGGGTCCGATAGCCATCCCATCAGATGTCATTTCGTGAAGGACATTCCCAAGAACAAGGCTGGAAAGCCTGCCCGCAATCTGATCAAGGCTAAGGCTCTTGGACAGAACTTGGGTGATGCTTCAGCAGTGTCCAACCCAGATGCGATAAACGATATTCCGCTCATCTCCAAATGAGCGGATTAAATTTTTAGTATTTGATGAAACTCCATGAATTAAAAAAGTTAACAAAAAATTTGAGCTTAGCTGCACCCAAACAGCCGGCACAGCCGGGACAAAGAGTCTACTGACAATTCTATTTCTGTCCTAGTAGATAATTTCCTCAAAAATCAGAAATGAACCCTCACGGTGGCGCATAAATGGCCAAGGCTCGGTACATCAATCTGGTTAGCTCCGCCATCAATCAGCTTACATCTAACCTGCTTTAGAAAGAGATACATTCTCGTGTTTTTCAATTAGTACCCAAAAAGGAGGCATCGTAACGACTACAATTGAGGGATCATTAGGATGGAATGCGAACTCTAAGCTCAGTCGGGATATTCTTGAAAATAGCATCAAAGATACCGATGGCATAATAAGTGATATAAGAAAAAAACGAGTGGATAGCAAATTTTTAACTCGATTTTCTCTATCGATCCACTTTCGAGTGCAGAAGAGGCCCTTATTATTGCTGTTGAAAAAGGAAACAGAGTCGCTGATTACTTAGGTTCTATCCATAGTCTTCCAGTTCAGGCTTATTTATCAAGTATTACTGAAATTAAGCCCAAAGGAGAAGTCAAAACCGGAATTGCTTCGCTTGAGGTAAGCGTGCTTAGGTGAAACTATTCCAATATATAATATTAAAGGTTATATACTTGTACCGGGGTATGGACCATTGCATGGTATTAAAACTGAGAATCTCTTCATGCAATCACGCTCCATAGCCCCTGATCTCTACATGGACTGGTCAAACTCAAGCATAATCTTGGAAGATATTGCTTGGCTCCACGAAAGAGGTTTTGTAATACGAACATAGATGTTGACCCAAGTAAATTGCAGCAGAGCATCTCATTATCAGCTGGCAAGTATTCGCTTATAGCGAGTAGTCCATATTAGGAGCAATCTCCATGGATAATATAGAACCTTACCATGCCTGAAAATGCGTGGCTCCCATTGAAATTTGGTTTATTAGCCATGACATATATTAATGAACATAGAAATTCGAGATCGTAAGAGGACAAAGAACATCGCTACACCCCTTGAGAAACTGGTCCAAGAGGGCAGGATTAAATGAATACAGATTTAGTATCGAGGAGAAGAGCTGGAGTGAGGAGAGCTAACCTGAAGAAGACGAGCTTTAGCCGGAGAGGTTCCATTCCTTGTGACAGCCAATCCTATAACTGTGCCTGAGTGGGTTGAAGAATTGGGATAATTTGATAACCATAGCTCTTCACTTCTGGGCGTTAAGCAGATATAATTCGAGAATAAATAACGGGAAAGTAAGCACAGGAGATATCATGAAACGATCAGGAATCATCCTTGTCACCATAGCTCTCATCGTGACTATGGCTAGTTTGGTACCCACTGTATACGCAGTGTGTAAAACGTGTGGCGGAGAAGAAGATTGGTCCGCCAGCGCAAACAATTTTCTAGAAGGTAAACCAATAAATGATACGCCGTCAAGTTTGAGCAACCCGCAGCAGACCAGGCTTCGAAATGCAGATTTCAAATCCAATTTACTCAAAGAAAACACTGGCGATGCATCAAATAGCCCTGCTCAGGCACTGACACTCAATGCTCAGCCACCAACACTCGATATTAGCCTTAAAGATGCACGTGCTGTGCCCAATCCGGTAAACTCTGGAAGTCCTGCTATGATCACCGCAGATTTAGGAAACAACAGCTCAAATCCTCTAAGCAAAGCAACCGAATATAACGTCTCTGCAATTATAAGGAATACGTATGATGTAGACGTTGGCAAAGTGAACCTGGAACGAGCCTCTGGAGAGGAATACGCCGGGATGTGGATTACCAATGTCCCAGCAGGGGTCTATAAGGCAACGATAGTCGCATCTGCATTCGGAGCATCGAGAACGTTCAATGATTCGTTACAAATAAACGTCAACAAAGCAGCTTAAAGAAATAATCCTGAGCTGATTGACTGAGGGTTCGTTGACCTCGAGATATGCCGAGTCTTCAACGTCTTTCGGCTCAGGGGGATGATGAAGACCGTCTATCAGGCCATGTGGGATGCTGACTAAACTATTCGAGGAGATGCGCCGAGGCTCCGGCTGTCCAGGCTATATGAAGAATGGCCTTCCACTGGCCCCTGGGATGAAGATAAGCTAGGTGATTAGAGATGCCCATAAGTGGGAGGTAGACCCAGAGAGTACGGCCTCTAAGTTCGATGCTGGATACTATCGAGGACTGCTAGAGAAGGCTTTGGGAGGAGGTCTGCGTTTGTTTTTGCGCAAATAGAGGTCGAAAGGTAATTCGGAATCATGTTCTGAGTTCTATTCATTTACCGGCAAGTTATTGAGTACGGCCGCAATGAGGCTTCAAATGATCATATTGACCCAAAACATGAATCTAGGTACTATCGCCACGCTGCCTTCCCTGGATGCCTAGAGTCAGATAATCCCAAAAGAGACCAAAAAGGTATATGCAGTCTGTAGTCAATTTAATATGTAAGCAGATACATCTTGCTTGCATGGATCTGGATGTAGTTATCTCCCAAAATCCCATTTATTTCCTGTGTCGCAGCGTATCGAAAAGTACTAGCAATTTGGATCTCATAAGATATGTTTTGAGATCTACTACAAGCTGGTCATTGCGTCGAGCCATCGCCTATGTCTACCTCTGGTTCACTTACTTGGTGCCCCTCGATCTTCACATTGCGCCTCTCGAAGAACTCTCTTAAGGCTTCCTCTATAACTTTGCTTTGGGCACGCATGCTGTTTTTAGTTTGTGCGGTGTAGACCTTCAAGGTTTTGGCTATCGGTTCTGATAGGGTCAATGTAGTTCTAGGCATTATTTTCTAATTTATTAGGCTCTGTGTTTATATAGCTTTTGGCACTCAAAAATTTAGATACCAAAAGCTTTTTATTTAAAGAAATCGTAATAGGGGTAAGAGGATGGCAGCACAGAATCAGTCAAGGATTTAAAAGACTTTTGCCAGCCGTTTTTTCTTGACTGGCCATCCCATTAGTGTTTTGAGCATGTACTCCGGACGGTGAGGGAATTGAATGAAGATTGTTAAATCATGACCTCAGCGGTGCGGTACCTTTCAAGAGATGGACATGGGAAGATCACGTAGATGTGCGAGACAAAGAGATGACGGGATTCACACGTCATGGGAATGAAGGAGATGAGGATAAGGCTCTGAAGAAGGCATTCAAATTCTTAGAATCAAAGAGCGCATCCATGTCGCCTGCTCTGCGCGCTCCTCTGGACTTGTAGGATAGCCTAATCAAAGCTGTCGTCCATTCTTGCTAATCACAATCATATGTCACATATATGTCAAATGTCGCCTGTGAATAGCGACTAGTGCCGTATACATACAGATATGAGATTGGATGTTAAAATGGTAGAATGCAAATGTGTATTTTGCAGTAGCTTGAAGGCCGCCGGACGGTTTGTTGTCCCCGGTGCTCGGATATGTTGCTCGTGTGCAACTCGTCTTGAAGAGCCATTAAATTGGAACCCAGTTGGTTGCCGCGTCTAGAAGGGTCCAGGTGAAACAGCCACACACTCCCCAGTGTGTTACGGAGGTCATTGTGAGCCTCAAATTCTCATAATACTGTTATCTTTATGATTATGTAAATGCTATAGCTCCATATGTCAATGATAATTAGCCGCGACGGTCGCCTGGTATAGGACAATTTTCAAATTGCCTTAAATATTGGAGGATAGAGTGGGACAAACTGGATGGCTGAAAAGAGAGCTGGCGTAGCAAGGCGATTATCTCTCAGACAGACCTTCGTGCAATGATGGATTGAGCGCGCAAAATCTGGCCCTATACCCATGAACGAACCCATTTTGCAGAATTCCATAAAGGTAAAAAGGTCTACAGTGGACGGTTCTTTATTTCCTCATTTCCGGATCCTATTGACTCTAACCCAGCAGTTGATTTCATAGGCATCGGCGAGCTGAAAGAGCATTGATTCATCCAGCTCTACAAAGGCCCTGGACGGAGCCAGCATCTCCCTAGGCTATCTCGTTGCAGGCATAGATGATAAGGCCTTGGCAGGGCGTGGTGAAAGTGGATTTGATAGTCTAGATTCGGATTACAACGCTATGGATGGGCTGGCGGATTCTAGGTCATAAGTCAGAGACGGCCAGACGGACCTAAGATCATCGATATGACTGCCATAGTTCTCCATGGCGACCGAAAAAATATTTCTTGCTTCAGGTATGGACGACTTCATCAGTGAATCTATAAAATGGGAGGAGTTGGCCGCGATTTTGAGCAAGTTTCGGCCCTCTACTACAGAAAGAATTTTAGATATATCGGAAGGCCAGCAATTTCTTCAATTAATCCTCAAGATCAGAATGATAAAAGCTGGATTTAAAGAACAATATGCGGCTCCAACTATTGAAACACGATTTGAGAAATGTTCGCCATAAGGTAAAAATTGGATGGCACTGGTTTTAAGTTATGATCGGAGTCTAACCTGAATTTGTTTATTGGCACCACGCAGTCTGGGGAGTCTATTTGTGGTTAAGAGCTAGAGGGCCTCAGGATTTGCCGCCCGACCGTTTCGCAAAGCTCTGCCTTCTGTCTCCTGGGTCAATCTAAGGGGTTCATTTCCTGTGGTCACCAGCCTTGAGCTGGTTAGTATTTAAATGATGAGGAATAGATGACATAGATACTATCGTATCCTGAAGTTTCGTTGATTACAGGATGATGCAAAAGAGTACAACAGAATGTGTATGCATAGCTCCAGGAGGCTGTTGTAAGATGAGCAAGAAAAAGGGCGCTAAGGGTATGCCAAGCGACGGACCGGGCAAACACGATCCTTCGAAGCCAAAGAAGAATAAATCGGAGGTTCCTGTCTTTGACAAAGCGAAGGGCGGCATGAAAATTGAGCGGCCTAGAAAAACTCGAATTTAGGACCTCTGGATTAGTCCCATAACCCTTCTTGGAGATGTTTGGAACGCGCTCAATGGGTAGAAATGGGGCAAACCGTGGATGCTTCTGGAACAAATATGCCTTATGAGTTTCATGGTGAGAGGGCCATTTTATCCTCTACATCTGCGGGAACTACTTCACTATCATTAGCTGCCTAGACAGCAGGTTCCAGGACCTGGAGATTCTCCAAGCTAGCATGTTCCAGCTGCTCAGGTTATCCGATAACAGACTTATTTAGCATCAAATATTCGAATCTATTATCTCGATTTCAAATCTGTTCCATTTCCAGTGGAGAAAATGAATTTCGAATGCAAAACATGGTTTGATAGCCTTTGAATGATAATTAATCTTTAAACAATCCATTCGAACACGTTCTCTTGCTTGCCGAAAAATTCTAAATGAGCAATAACTGGAGCTAAAAGATTACTGTAAGATTCTCTCGACCCTAAATCGATATAGTTCATTCGATAATTTATCATAATAAATGTGCATATACACTTTAAAGTAGGGATCTCGTTGATAAATATCACTAGCCAACGAGGCAGAATCTTGTCGGATTTAGAATTCTGCGGTGGCAATGCGTCGCGATCTACGATTGCACGTCGCAATAAACTCAGACAAGAGGAACTTGATTCTATCATTGAAGAGATGGAGCGCGAAGGCGTTATTGAGAAGACCCGACTCCGTACACTAGCGTAGGGCCTCCGAGAGAATTGATATATTGAAATTGTGAATCCAATTCTGAATTGACTAAATCAAAATAGATGTTCGCCGAGCTTTCACTGTCTTCCAGTTCATGACCATTCTGCAAGGGGTCCGCCACTCCTTTTCTCATGATCGAGCGCGACCCCCTGCTTTACGCGGACGCCATGGAGATGATCCGGTCGTATCGGTTCCAGGTGAACAAAACAGGACTGAGCCCTTTTTGGCGGCATCCCTCATGGCCTTGAAGACGAGTTCGATCACCTGATTTTTTCAAGATTGGAACCATGTCGTTTGCAGCAGAACTATCATGCCTCATTGGGATCTTCACACTTATGGCAATTCTTGTTTCAGCAATCTGCTTTTCCGGCGGAATATTAGTTGTCTCATTCCTATTGTGAAAAACTCACCTTTGGTGGATATGAAGGGACGACGGATCACTAGGTCCCGGAAATAACGGTCTTGCCTTCTGAGGATAGAGGAGTAATTCCTGTAGATGTAGAGGACCTTGTAATGCTGCAGGCTGCGATTGAGGGCCTTGGTGAACATCGCATTTGGGGCCATCAGGGCGTTGAAGGACCTGGAACGAAGGGAGACGGAGGGGTGGATATCAAAGTCCATACTGTGCAGAGCGAAGGGTTAGCTTTCGAATGCTGCATCAGAAATGTAAACTACCACATCCAACAGGCTCTTTTGCGAAGAGGGCGAGGAGGTTCCAAAGAGCGAGATAGCCTGCAGATACAAGCTAAAATGGCATGATTATCTCATACTCGACAAGAAAGAGATCGATTCTGTAAAGCCCGTATCTACTAAGTTGATCGAGGTTGATAAGTTCGTAAACTTCTTCCAGGTTGACCGGCACTACTTCGAGCGAACTTTGCTCCTAATCCCAGACAAATCAGAGAAGCCCTACGCTCAGCTTCGAAAAGCTACTCTAAAAAACAGGCCTGCCGCCATATAGAAAGTGACAATGAGCACAAGAGAGAGGGTGGTATTATAGGATAGATCAGAGTGAAATCAGAATACCTCATTGAATAACGGAGTTATATCTTGCAAATTTGACAATAATTCTATTCCTTTAGTAGTTAATTTGAAATGGTTTTCGTCCTTGGAGACTAATTCTTTGTTAACGAGCCAATTGAGGTAAATTCCAGCTGTCTTGAAGTTTAGATTAGATTTATATACAATTCGGGTCTTTGTTGCATCATAATTCTTGCATGTTGACAGAATAGATCTTATAATTTCCAATTTATCGCGTCTCTTTTCAAGGACCATATCAATCTACCACCAAATATAAACATACAATTAATTTAGTATCCTAGCTACTTATCTATAATTCTTATCAATAGTACTACTATAAAGAGTTTTTTAAGGACAGTAGAATTTTCTTCTCATATCTCAACTTGTCCAGGTGGAGTTTGGCTGAGCTCATCATGTCCCTCCTTCGTGAATTTCCATGACAGAAAGGTTATGGCCACATATCACAGGTTGTAGCTCACAACATCCAGGAATTTGTACCTACAGTCACTTCAAATCGTTCTAGTGATCTAGGCTAGAGCACATTGAGGATTGCAGAAAACGGATCCTGCAAGGGCGATCCCAATCACAATAGAGCGGAAGAAAGGACTAAGAATGCTACACCAGATGTGCAAGAAAACTCATTACCGGCTTGCTTTTCGAAGAAAGTATAAAATGTCACCCGTCCGTTGACTTGACAATGCTTACTTGGGAAATAGCGAATCCCACCAATTGAATTCGTTATATTCTCCGTCTTTGATTACATCGTAGATATTTTCGTATGTTTTTTCGTGCTTTCGGCCAGAATACTGGTGATCTTGTCGGACATTTACGTCGCAAAGCTCGGCAGCGCGCCGGGTCTGTATCTCGATCTTCTCAGCTACTTTTCTGCTGACGAAGATCCTATGGCCCTGGAAGGTGACGAAGAGCCTATTGAAGCTGCGTGCAAAGCTCTTTCGTGGCTCCATAGCTCCACGCAGCCTTTGTAATGAGAGTCGAAGATCCACATTCTCTGCCTCCCCATGGGCCCTGGATGGAGCCAGCTTCTCCTGAGGGTGTTTTGTTACAACGCTCAAAGGATAAGGCGAGGCGAAGGGGTGGATGAATGTGATTGAGTGTCTGGATTCCAAGGCCAAAACGCCATGATTAGCGTGTTAGCCAGATGGTTGTAGTTCAGGCTTCCTTATAGCCCTTTTGAACTTTTTAATAATAATGTATTGATAATTATATGATTTTGGTGAAGATTAGCAAAGTATTCCTGCCAACACATAAAGTATATCATCTCCTTTTTTTGATATCTGATCCAGGATAGATTGTTATTTAAGGTGGGATTAGGATGAAGAGAGAATCGAAGATTAATTACTGGCAGCCTTGGAAACATGCTGCTCTCATTGCTATTCTACTTGTATCGCTGGCTTTTGCCATCTCCTGCGCATACACGAGCGCATCTGAAGCCAAAGCACCATCGAGGGCATTCGATCCAGCTAACATGAACCTGTCGGTTGGTCCAGGCGATGACTTCTACCAATATGTAAACGGAGGATGGATCAAGAGCCACCCGGTGCCCGCAAACAAATCTATCTATGATGATTCAAAGATCCTGGGTGATGAAACCAACGCGCACCTCAAAGCAATGATAGAAGAGGCTGCTAACAACACTACCCTCGAGAATAACGGCAACCTGCAAAAGATTGCAATCCTCTATCGCATGGGCATGGACACGGCCTTCATTGATAAGCAGGGCATCGATCCATTAAAGGAGGAGTTTGGCCTCATAGAGAATATATCAATGCCCATTGATGTCCAGACTGTATCTACCCGTTTACTGGAGCTGGGCATCGATCCCTTATTCCACTTCCATCCCGATGCTGACGCGAAAAATAGCAAAGTAATGGTGGCCATCCTCGCCCAAGGTGGTCTGGGCCTTCCTGACAGGGATTATTACTTCAGACAGGATAATGACTCTGTGAAGACCAGAGCCCAATACCTGGATCACATCGTCAGGATGTTCGAGCTGCTCGGTGACGGCCCTGACAATGCCTCGAAGAACGCGAAGACGATAATGAGAATGGAGACCAGGCTGGCAAATGCGTCATTCACCAATGTCGATGACAGGGATGCGATGAAGACCTACAACAAGATGAGCCTGGATGGGCTCAAGACCTTAGCCCCGGGCATAAACTGGACGCGGTTCGTCTCGGATCTGGGTCGTCCCGATATCAAGGATATCGACATCATGGAGCCCTCTTTCGTTAAGGGGCTAGGCATAATGATGCAATCAGAGAGCGTGGCTGATTGGAAGACCTTCCTACGCTGGAATCTGATCTCGGCCACTGCACCCTATCTTGGAGCTAAGTTTGAAAATGAATCATTTGATTTCTACGGGCGGATGCTAAATGGGCAGGAGCAGATGGAGCCACGTTGGAAGCGGGTCATAAATAGAATGAATCATGGCCTGGGCGAGGCCGTAGGCAGGTTATACGTTGAGAAGTATTTTGATCCTGAGTCCAAAGCCAAGATGCAAGAGCTGGTGGGCAATCTCAAGTTGACCCTCGGATACAGGATTCAGAACCTGACCTGGATGGAGAACTCCACCAAGGCCAAGGCTTTGAATAAGCTGGACAAGACGGATATCAAGGTAGGTTATCCCGACAAATGGAGGGATTACTCCGGGCTGGCAATAAAGAACGACTCTTATGTCAGGAATACCCTGCGCACATGGAGCTTCGAGTTCTACCACGGAGACTATGGAATAGACAAGATAGGAAAGCCTGTCGACCCTAATGTATGGGAGCTCTACCCACATGAGGTCAATGCCGGGGAAGATCCGGTGAAGAATGTTCTGTTCTTCCCGGCAGGTATCCTGCAGCCCCCCTTCTTCAGCAAGGATGCAGACGATGCCATCAACTACGGAGCGATAGGCGCTGTGATAGGGCATGAGATGACTCATGGCTTTGACGATCAGGGCAGGAAGTACGATGAGAACGGCAACCTGACCGACTGGTGGACCGAGAGCGACGCGCAAAAGTTCAATGAGAGCACTCGAGCCCTGGTTGATGAATACAATAAGTTCGAGCCTTTGCCTGGTCTATTCATCAATGGCAACTTGACCCTTGGAGAGAACTTAGCTGATTTTGGCGGACTGACCGTGGCCTATCAAGCCTTTAAGCTCTCCCAGAAGGCCGATCCTGAGAGGATAGATGGGTTCACTGCGGATCAGAGATTTTTCTTGGGGTTCGCTCAGTCGTGGAGGACATCGATCAAGAATGAGAAGTTGAGAACGGCCGTGCAAACTGATGTGCATTCGCCCGCTAAGTACCGAGTCGATGGCATCGTCTTCAATATGCCAGAATTCTACAAGGCATTCCCGGAGATAAAGCCCAGCGATAAGATGTTCCGACCAGAAAAGGAGAGGCCAGTCATCTGGTAGGCATCTCTTTTATCCCTTTTTTGGATTGTTCTTTACCAGTACGATCTCACGAGAATGCCTCCAAATGTTGTCTGGCTCTTCTGCGACCGCAGCTTTCGAAATAAGCTTCGTCGTAGCTCTCGGTCCCTCGTCGAAGTAGAATACTCTGTCGGCATTTCTAGTAGATTTTCCAGGAAAGCATCGGTTCAGGGTGAGCAAAGCAGGACTGCGGCCTCTTTGGCCGCATCCCCCATGGCCGAGAGTCTAAGTCAATCATTCCCCTGGCGTCTTCTTAGACCAGGAGGTCGTGCTCGATGATGATCAAGGAGTGGCGGACCTCTTCAAGAATGGTCGTGAGCTGGAATACTGTAAAAGCTTCCGAATCCTCGCCCCGGGCTGTCTTTCTAGGGCTTCAAAGGTCATTTGAAGAATTAATCATCTCTGTTTTATGAAAATCGGACTGAACATAGATTATGATTACTAATACTTCATAAATATTTTACTTATTTTTTCCTTCGCTCAGCGAGGACGACTAATTTAAGTCGAAGAATACGTCATCTTGAGTAGTATCCTCATGTATTTACAGATTTGGTATTTTAAAAATGTTTTATATCTAATTATCTGGCATGAGCCTAACCGATATCTTTTATAATCGTCGTAATCGCTCAGCAAACATCTTGTAATGAGATCAAATCCCTATCTACTCGGAGTTCCACTTCCTTCCAATTCGAAAAACAGTCCGAGACAAAAATCAACATCTACAAGAGTAAAATAGTGCTGGGTACGGATTCGAACCCGCGAACTCCTGCGAGACAGGATCTTAAGCCCTGCGCCTTTGGCCAGCTTGGCAAACCCCTCGGCTCGAGATCTTACGATCTCCTCGCAGCATATCGATTCTTATCTGATTTCTTCGCTGCTTCTAATTTATAATATGGCAAAGTAGTACTAAAACTTTCCCGATACCTTAACCAGAATCCGGTCGCCTTAATCGCATGAGGGGCATCAAGATTGATAGTTGATCATAAAGGCGATATAGGCTATTTCTCTGATGGTTTTTACAGGAATTGCCTGACCCATCCTTACAGCACTTCATGTGGCCGTCCCAAGTCCTCAAATTTGGACTTTAAGCACTTCCAAGAAATATTTATCAATCGCTAAATTTGATAAGCTTTAAATCAATTTTAAATGGCTTGCTTATAATTTTTATCTCATAAAAATTAGTGTTACTATCTCACCTGACACCCTGATCCGGCCTTCTATCATAAGTTCATCGAGGATAGGATTTAGGAGTGCGTGTCTCAACCCTGTGATCGCTCTCAATCTACTTCGCTCCATCTTCCCGCCGTTATTGGCCAGTATCCAAAGGATACGGTCGCGTGGAGACTGTGAGAGGGTTGTCACGATGGTCCTTTTGAGTTCTAGATATTTTCTGTATTTCTTTGTAATTGATGCCAAAACAAGCCTAACATCAATAGTTCCAATGCTACATAAACAGCAGTCTGAATGCTCGCATAGTCGCAGCCGCTTGGACGAACAGCCAAGGTTGACCCTTGGGCAAAGCCTACTCTAAGCACGATAGCAGCTATTGCCTAAGCTCCAAAAACTTGAGTTGCGAAAGGCCATAGAATCCAATACTACATATTGCAGAATTGTCCACTTTATAGCTTTGCCAGGATAGCACAGATATGGTGTCCTGTTTACTGTTATAGCTTCTTGGCCTTAACCGGAGGATAAATTGATATATTCCCTACCTACGAGATTTTGGCTGATATTGCCTCCAACATTAACATAGACGCCACGCGGTGGAATGCCAAACCCAGCTTTTTTTGCGGCCAATCGATGCGTTCCTGGATTCAAAGATAATCTATAATTCCCTAAATTGTCCGTCATAATAGAAGTAGGTAGATTATCGACCCATATTTCTGCGGTAGGAATGCCTAAGCCTTGCTGATCAACAACTCTACCATTAACCCAACCGATGGATGGAGATGGCGAGGAACCACTGCCTGATGATGAGCCTACATTAAATCCACCTTTCAGTTCGAGTGGTCTAGCATATGGTACCTGCACTACAACATCCCACGCGCCGTTAGCTACGCCTTTGAGATCAAACCAGCATCTTATTTGCGTTCCAATATTTATCACACCTAATGCCAATACATCATTCTGACCATTTTTGCGCAATAGAACAGTAGTATCTGGCATTATGTCGTCGTTAAAATGCGGATTGGGCCAGAAGGTATAGCCTGTTGATGGAAATATGTCCATTTGCATCTGCGAATCGCTTGATAAACCCGAAGTCGGCGTGATATGAGAAATCGTTACGCTATCCTTCCATGCATACTTTAAGACAACATTGGACGGATCACTAGTATCGTGGTAACTTATAAAGGGCCTATTGAATCCATCTAGTATGAGCGAAGGCGCATTAGTATCAACTTTATCAATGGTGCTAAAATGCCATCCAGAGCTATCCTTCCAAGCATATTCAAGATAATATTTATTTGAATTATCGAGTGCTCTATAACACATAACTGGTTGGTTACCATTGACTGCAAGGGAAGCAAAGCAAAATAAAGGAATTTCTGCCTTCTTTTTGACTTCTTCTTTATCATAAGTGGTATAATGCCATACTCCAGAGCTACAATCCAGCCAAGCCATTCCATTTGTATAATAAAGCGATCCATCGCCTTGATAGGCAAAATAATTGATATCATGTTTACGAGCCATGGAGACATATTCTCCAAAAGAGATCTTGTCGAGAGAAGGAAGTATTACCGTTACACCGCTTTTATCCTGATAATAGAACAAATCACGTAGAACTGTATAGGGATCTCTAACAGCGAAATTAGAAATTACAGGGTATCCATTTAGGTTCAATGAAATATCGGCATAACCATGAACAACGTTTCGATCAATGATATGACTACTCCATCCCCCATAATATCCATGCTCTGCAAGCATTAGCGTGTCACTGCCGTACTGCGCGAAACCGCCAAAATAGATAATTTTCGGCATCTTTCCATCTCTGTCTACCGTAAGTGCAGTTGGTGCAAACCCTTGAGGATCTATTGTAAAAGTGTCAAAAGTCAGAGTTGTGCCAGAAAAAGTGCCATATGCATATTTGATACCCGATTTCGTAGCATAACCTATATGAGGGTGCCCCTCATCATCGAACTTAAGAGATCTAGAACCGATGAACAATTTAGGTTCCTGACTATACGTGGATATCTGCCAGCCATTTTCATTTTTATAAGCGTATTTAAATGAATCTGTTGCATAATTAGAATATACAATATGCGGGAATCCTGACTTATCAATGGCGATAGATGAAGAATCACCAGGTTGTCCAGACTTATCTACAGTCTCGATATGCCACTCTTGGGCTAAAGAAGATAAAATGGTTATGTTTATGACTATAGATGCCAAAAAAATTAATTTAAATGGTTTCGAAATCTTCATCCACTCCTATCGACTAGCTAGTGATCAAAGCCAAATCAAGACTCTTGATTTAGTTTGATGCAGTCTAATTATAAATATTTTGCCTTCTGGATGGAAAACATTGTCCGAATATACCCAAAGAGTCGTAGTGCAGTTTCTGAGATGACCATTCTGCAATCCAGTTTTGGTCTCATGAATTTTACTTACTGCTGAGATACATTTGAGCGCGCCATACCAATGAAAACGACATCTTAAGCCCCCTCGGGTCCAAAGACGCTAGGGTGGGCCATACCCATGAAAAACGATATCGTACCACCTCGGTGCATAGATGCGCGAAGTATGTGATACCTATGTATGGTTCAAGACGCTCTTGATGTAAGCCTTATCAGGATCAGAAAGTACTATAACGCTTTGCTGCGCCGCTAAAAGTAAAGCTATTCATGCAATAATTCGGGAATAATCCCATGTATTTCACCTCCGTATCTTCAATCCTTTCCTCTCTGACTAGCTCCTCAAGGATTGGAGTCAGCATTGCATATCTCACCCCTGTGGATGCCCTCAATCTGCTCCGCTCCATCTTGCCGCCATTGTTGACCAGTATCCAGAGGATACGATCACGCGGAGAATGTGAAAGGCTTGTCATTTCCAGAACTGCCCTCTTGCTAGGTAATCGCCAATTGTCACTATATTTATCAAGCATCAACATGATCTATAATGAGTAAGATGGGGCGATCGAGATTATGGTTTCCGAAAATCGAATAGATAGACGTAAGGTTCCAGGCAATTTGGCAAAGACCTTCGCCGAAGGTGAGGAGGCTTGTATTATTGTCGAATCATCTTATCTTAGACCAAAAATGTTCCCCAAGAAGCTGATAATCACCACGAAAAGAGCAATTATATATAAACCTGAGATTATTGGAAATGCCGTAGAAGAGTATCAACTGAATTTTATAAGCAATGTCGATGTAAAGAAAGGACTGATGAGATCTGATATAACAATACACGCTGGTCTTGAATCGAATACAATAGAATACGTTAATAATGATGATGCTCAACGGGCTGTTCGCATATTAAAAGCCAACATACTGGCATATTGTCAATCGTCGCAAGCATCACAGCAGATTCACTCAATAGAATCGTTGGATATAGCTGACCAAATCAAAAAACTAGCAGGATTAAAAGATCAAGGGTTACTCTCCGAAGATGAGTTCAGGGAAGCAAAAAGGAAGATCCTAGATAAATTAGGTTCTTGATTTTTCGGCTTCACCACCAGTGTCATTTCTTTCCTTAATTTCTTCCATGCTATGATGTGCTGAAGCATCTGACTTTGTTACTGTATCTTATTGAATCGTGATAATTAGATTACCCTCTGCTTGTGAGGCAAACAGAGGGTATATTGCAGTGAATTTCTTCGTATGCCCTCTTCGTGTGACCTATTCACCGCATATATCGTCAAATTGTTTTTGATAAATATACCATGCCGAACCTTTTTCCCGAATCCAAGATTCTATGGCATTGTCAGGACAATGAATAATTTTTGTTCAGATAGATCGCAAATATCAGGTTCTTTGCGGTGCGAAGCCGTCTTAACCTTAGAAGGTAAGCTGTCCACTACCTCTTTTATCTGAGTACCAAGCTATTATAATCCCCTTGATATATCTTAGCTCCCATCCTCACGGTTTCCTATACTGATGAAAGATCCTTCATTAGAAATATACGCCAATCAGAAATATCTATCTCTGACTTTCTTACTTACTGCTCTTCCCAAAAAGGCTTGATTATCATAGGATAAGGTCTAGCTTGCTTTTCAGGCTTTAATAAAAATAAAATCATCTGTGCTTCCTAAAGATCAATAAAAGTTAAGGGGTATTTCCCCTTTCAAGAGCCAGAATTACACCAATCCTTTACTGCTGAAAAGACATCGGCATGCATTCCAGAGTTCCGATATATTTTAAGACATCGCTGTATTCAGAGGTTGAGTTGCATTCAGAGGTTGAGTTGCATTCAGAGGTTGAGTTGCATTCAGAGATTGAGTTGCATTCAGAGATTGAGTTGCATTCAAAGGTTGAGTTACATTCAGAGGTTGAGTTACATTCAGAGGTTGAGTTACATTCAGAGGTTGAGTTACATTCAGAGGTTGAGTTGCATTCAAAGACTGAGTTGTATTCATGGGATTGGTCACGTTTAGAGGTTGAGTTACATTCATAGGCGCAGTTACTACCTCAGGCTCAGTTCTGTTCAGAGGTTTGGCTACAACCATTGGTATAGTCCGATTTATCGGATTATTCACCACAGGTTGAGCATTTAGCTCTTGAGGTATGATTGAAACCGATGGTTTGGTTTGACCTAGCTGTATGGTTGTTGTTGTTCTTGCAGCGTTCAAAATGCCAAGTGCAATTGGGGTAGGTAGCTGTCCGCTGAAAAGCCCTTTTCCTTGATTAGTCCCCACAGATGGCAGCACTCCTGAGAATAGGGCAATTGGTTGCCCTACAGAAGGTATCATACCAGAAAAGGAACCTATGGGCGGCACTACAGGGGTTGTTCCTGTTGCCATGATCTCTGGCATACAGAATGGCATGGCAACTGCAATCAGCAAAATGCATTCAAGAATAGATAGTATCTTAAACAATCCACTCACCTCTCCGTGCCATTATTACATAGGATATTAATCTTTCTCTAGGCAAAGCAGGATTTACCTAGCGTTTTTGTGGCTATGACACAGCGATCCACTCATTTCCAGACTTCCCACCAATGCTTAAGGCTATCTGCTATCACATATACCGAACAACGGCCTCCTGAAATGGAAGTCCACCATTGGCAGGATTCCTTCAGGCATACTAACCGTGTTAATGGGCAGATCATTTCAGCCATTTTTATCATCCCTTGAAATGCCACCAGATGGATTCTATAAAGATCTATTAGCTTCTTTCTTATCTTCATCGAAAGTTACGATAATTGGCATATGGTCACTCTTTCCTATCCAATCATCGAAATTTCCAACTTCGACACTGACGACTTCAAAGTCTGTTGATGCAAAACAATAATCAACATGATATGGCCTATTCTTTCTATGATACATGAACAGACTTGACTTTGTCTCTTTTCCGAAAGCTTCATTATAAAATTCGTGATATACACTTCTAATTTTCTTGCCTTCTAGAATTTTTATGATATCAGTTAGCGTGCCGTACAAGGGATAATCTGGCTTGGCATCCCAAATGACATTCCAGTTGAAATCTCCCATAATAACTGTTGGTTCATCTAATAATGCCTTGTAGTGCGTTATCGCAGAATAAACCTGTCCAATATATCTTTTTCTTACTTCTTGCAAGTCATTCATTGCCCAAATCGCAATTAGATTGAATTCCAAAGGTCCCTTTACTTTTATCGGAATCACATATTTAAACAAAGGATTGTATTCTTCATGAAGTTCAAGTTCAAAATCCGAATGAGAAAATATGCCTATTCCCTTCTTGCGGTTATCTCCAAACCACAAATTCTTGGCGTTTCTTCTCTTAGATATTCGCATTCTGGAACCACAACCAAATCCGGATGGTATTTCGAAATTGATTTGGCTTTCTTCCGATAGGCCATTTTGCAGTTCCAGCACACAATATTCATTTTTCTTCCAAATGAAGTGGTTTCCTTTGGAACCTATAGAACGTGTGTTCGGAGAATTTCATCGGTTGAGGAAAAGCTATTCTTCATTTCTATTCTCCGCTGCATTAAAATCTGTAAGGACGACTCTCCTCTACAAGCGTCACATTCTCAAAGCTCTTAGCAAACCAATCCCTCGCTTCAGTATGAATAGGCACTATGTAATCAGGATCGATCTGATCTATTGCCCAGGTGATATCTTCGCTTGATGCGTGCCCCGAAGCATGATAGCGTTTCTCAAAGCATGGTACCCCGTCTCCGTCCACCAAAAACCCGCAGGATTTGATGTTAAAACGCTTCAGCCAGTGCCATAACCTCTTGAAGTCGATCTCCATCTCCTCGTTAAAAGCCTCGCAAGAAGAGTAGATGTAGTTCCCATTATCAGGTTTTATGTCTAGGAGATGTTTCATGTCAAAGAAAGAGAAGCATAGGATGTAGTTGTCAGGGTTATCTCTAATTGCTTCATGATCTACATATCGATCGGCATAAAGAGACTTAACAACCTCCTGCTCCCATTTTCTCTTCGACTTATCCATGACCTCACTATAGATCTTGAGCCCGTCGGTCATGCACGATCCATTTATGCATTGCAGGTTGTGCAGCATGTAGACATCCTTGGCCGTGGCCACCAGCTCCCAGCCGGTCTTGTTGGCTATCTCCTGGAATGACTCCAACCGCTCGAAGTTCCGAGGCGATAAGTCAGCGATGACCAGGCCGGAGGAGGACTCGACACCCGCTCTACAACGCTTACTCTTTTGGCATCTGGTAGCCTTCTCTGTATGCAAGATAAGGACCGCGACCAGGGTTCTGCTCCTCACCTCCTTTTCCTTGGCCATGCGGGACCAACCACGGATAAGATAAGGTCGTTGGCTTTCACAAAAACGGGCAAATTCGGAAAGGGCCGCGTATTGAGCTACTGAAAAGCGCCAACAAGTGCCCAAATGGATATTCACCAGGAAAATTGTCCCTTAGCACCAGATTTGGGCAATTTTTTTTTCAGTAACATTCACCCACGACCTCGAAAAGTGACCTCAAAATAGCGGGCCGACCTCACCCCTCAAGCATTGTACTATAATCTCTTTGGGTTCTTAGCCCCGCCAAAAATGGTAAATATACTATATTTGTAAAAGCAATCAACGTCTTCAAAGCCTGCGTCTCTCAACGCCTGAAGTTGGTCAAATAGTGAGCTTGGTTTATTCTCAGTACTCATTTTATACTGATGAGGAATATCATCATATCTGCCGATCTGGTCGTTTAGGCCGCGATTTTGCAGGGCCTCATTCATCCAGTCTTTCCACATCTCGAACTGCCAGTGTTCACTAAGATCTGAAGAAGGCAGAACAGGATCGATATTTATGAACAACCCGCCCTCCCTTAATTCTCGAAAGATCTTTGCATATAGCTTGGATTTGAAAGATAGATCTAAGTGATGAATGGCGTTGGCTGAGTAGATGAAATCATAATATGCATCGTTTACTTCCGCAGATATATAATCTTCAAGTGTCTGACGGACGTAAAACACATTTGGCGCTAGGGTATTTTGCCTTGCCTCCTCTAGAATCTCGTAAGAGCCATCCGACAGATAGAACGTGTTTTCAGGGTGTCTGCTCTGGATATATTTTGATAAAATACCGTCGCCACAACCTATATCTAAAAGGACCAATCCCTTTTTATTACCGAATCTATAACGATACAGATTGTATAAGATTTTAACGAGCCGCCTTCTTTCAATTACCTCAATAATTGTCCCGTAGGTTCCGCCACCATATGTTGGCGGGCTAAAACTAGGGCTAATCCGCAATGCAATTATGAGCATAGTTAGCAAATTTTTCATATGCATTCAATTCATTCTAGCCATCGAAATTTCACATCCGGCGCTTTAAGTAATCGAAATTTAGTAAAAGTGAAAGGAGGACGCTCCGGCCGGAACAGCACTCACCTATCGTTGCCTCCTCGTGTCAATTCATCCAGGGCTATGTTGAGCTTTAGCACATTGATCCTCGTCTGCCCCAGGAATCCGAACTGAGGATACTCGGTGTGCTGATCTACAAGCGCCTTGATCTCAGACTCAGGCAGTCCCCGCGCTTTAGCTACGCGCTGTACCTGGATCATGGCCCCTTCCAGGCTGATGTGCGGGTCAAGGCCGCTTCCCGAGGCCAACACTAGATCCGCGGGAACAGACGCATTCGGCGACAAATTGTTCTCGCTCCTCACCTTTGCGACCCTCTGCTTCACCTGATCCATCAGGGTAGCGCTGGTTGCGCCGTAGTTGCTGCCGCCTGAGTTGCTGGCATTGTAGTCCACGGCCGACGGCCTCCCATGGAAGTAACCGGGGCTGCTGAAGTTCTGGCCGATGAGCTCAGAGCCCACGACAGTGCCGTTAACGTAAATCAGGCTTCCCCCTGCCTGGTAGGGCGTAAGGATCTGCGCCCCCCATGTTATGAAAAATGTATAGACGAGGCTGAGCACGACTACTGATACGAACAGCAGTATGCACGACCTTATGCCTTTTGCGATCTCACTATTGTCCATTTTCCTCACTCCAGGTGCAGCAGCACTACCAGTATATCGATCAGCTTGATGCCGATGAAAGGCACGAACAATCCGCCGACACCGTAGATCAGCAGGTTCCTGCGCAGCAGATCTTCCGCTGAGCTGGGCGTGTACTTAACGCCCCTCAAAGAAAGAGGGATGAGCAGGGGTATGACGATGGCGTTGAACATGATCGCAGCCAGGATGGCGCTGTTGGGCGAATGCAGCTGCATAACGTTCAATACGCCAAGCATTGGCAACTGGGCCATGAACATTGCAGGCAGGATTGTGAAGTACTTGGCAACATCATTGGCCACGCTGAAAGTGGTGAGAGCTCCTCGGGTGATCAAGATCGCCTTGCCTATCTCCACTATGTCCAGTAGCTTGGCCGGGTTGGAGTCGAGATCTACCATGTTGGCCGCTTCCCGCGCCGCTTCGGTGCCCGCGTTCATGGCCACTCCTACATCAGCCTGCGCCAGTGCCGGTGCATCGTTAGTACCGTCCCCGATCATGGCCACCATGTGACCTTCCTTCTGGTACTTTCGAATGACCTCAAGCTTGGCCTCGGGCCTAGCTTGGCCGATGAAGTCGTCGATGCCCGCCTCAGCAGCGATGGCTGCCGCAGTCGTGGGGTTGTCGCCCGTTATCATGACTGAGCGTATGCCTACTTTTCGTAAATTGGATAACTTTTCCTTTATACCCTCTTTCAGAACATCCTTTAGCCGAACAGCGCCTAGCACTTTTGAGCCCTCCACCACGAGAAGAGGAGTGCCGCCTTGCTTTGCTATATCGTCAACGGCAGTTCTGATGCTAGCTGTGATGCTGCCTGATTTCGATTTCACATACTCCTCGATGGCATCGTTGGCTCCCTTCCTGATCTCTTTGCAATCCATGTTTATTCCGCTCATGCGGGTCTCAGCGCTAAAGGGCACGAAGGTCGAGCCCTCGGAGGGCCGAATATCCCTTCCTCGGATGCCTAGAACCTGTTTTGAGAGGTCCACGATACTCCTTCCCTCGGGGGTTTCGTCAGCCAGGGATGAGAGCATGGCGCTCACTGCCAGCTCCTCTTTTGTAACTCCCTCGGCCGGGATGAACTCCGTAGCCATCCTGTTGCCCAGGGTTATGGTTCCCGTCTTGTCCAACAGGACTACGTCAACGTTTCCCGATGCCTCTACAGCCTTGCCGCTCAGGGCAACGACGTTGTTTTGGAGCAGCCTCGACATACCGGCTATGCCGATTGCTGGCAAGAGACCGCCGATGGTGGTGGGCATGAGGCAGACCAGCAGCGCCACCAGCACAGGTATGGCCAGTTGCACACCAGTATAGCTGGCAACGGGCACCAGGGTCACCACAACCACTGTGAACATAATTGACATGCCCACGAGCAGTATCTGCAGGGCTCGTTCGTTGGGTGTCATCTGGCGCTTGGCGCTCTCGACCATGCCTATCATCTGGTCGAGGAAGGTCTCGCCCGGGTCCGCAGTAATGCGGGCCTTGATCTGACCCGATATGACCCGGGTTCCGCCCGTAATTCCGGAAATGGTGCCGCCTGGCTCGCGGACTACGGGGGCCGACTCGCCGGTGATGGCAGACTCGTTAACCAAGGCGACTCCCTCAATGACCTCTCCATCACTGGGTATTGTCTCGTCGTCCTTCACAATTATGATATCTCCCTTGCGAAGGCTCAGGGCGGAGATGTGCTCAATGCTGCCGTCCTTCAGGAGCTTGCTGGCCACTGCCTCGCTCCGGGCCTGGCGAAGGCTCTCAGCCTGCGCTCGGCCTCTTCCTTCGGCTATGGCCTCGGAGAAGGTGGAGAACAGAACAGTAAACCAAAGCCAAATGGCGATCTGTATATGGAGCTTGTAGTTTCCTCCAGTAAACGTATCGTTAATCGCAATCACTGTAGTCAGGATGGAGATCGCCTCCACCATGAGCATCACTGGGTTTCGCCACAGGGTGCGAGGGTCAAGCTTCAGGACTGAGTCCTTGGCCGCCCTCCCTAGCAGATCCGATTGCCAGAGATTGATTGATGTCTTAGCGGGCATTTTTTGATCCTCCTAGAACGTCCTTCCCATGACCATGTACAGGTGTTCGAGAATCGGACCGAGCATCATGAACGGGAAAAACTGCAGGGCGTTTATTATGACGACCGTGCCCACTACCATTAGTATGAAGAACGGACTGGTCACGGGCAGAGTTGCTTTTGTTATCGGCGATATCTTCTTACTGGCTAGTGAACCAGCGATGACCAGGGCGGTGATATCCGTGGAGTACCTTCCTATGATCATGGCGATTGCAAGAGTATAATTGTAGAAAGGCGTGTTCGTGGTAAGACCAGCCATGGGCGAGCCGTTGTTGACGGCATCGGCTGCATAGTTATAGAAGATCTCCATGAAGCCATGTGGCCCATAGTTGTTCAGGCCGGCAAGGCCCACTGGCAGAGCAATGGCAATGGCAGTGAATATCAAAGTAGGCAATGACGAGAGCAACAGGGAGGCCGCGCCTAGGATTGTCTCTAAGGGCTCGATCTTTTTTCCTGTCATCTCAGGCGTCCTACCGGTCATGAGCCCTCCCAGGAACATGGCGATGATAAAGTAATAGATTATGGTTATAGAGCCAGTTCCCCAACATCCGAAGATAGGCGCTCCGACCACTATGTTCCAGATGATACCCATGATGCTGATAGGTAGCAGGCTGTCATGCTGGGAGAGGGTTGAGCCGTTGGCGGGACACATGGAGGTCAGCGTCCAGATCATGACCTCGAATAGGGTGAAGCGCTGGTCCTTGCCCTCCATGTTCACGCCTCCGGCTACGCCGATCTTTTGGAGGATCGGGTTGCCCTGGAACTCAGGCCCGATGTAGAATGGTGAGCTCAGCACATAGAGCGCTAGCATGGCTATGAATATCGCATATCCTATCTTGCGGTTCTTGATGATCTCCCCGAAAGCGAAGATGAGCGATGATGGGACAAGCAGCATTATGCCCATCTGGAACCAGTAGGCCAAGGGCGTCGGAGACGAGAAGGGGTGAATAGCGTTGACGTTGAAGAAGCCTCCACCGTCCTCGCATATTATCTGCAGGGCGATGACTGCTGCGGCAGGCCCACCGGGTATGAGCTGCTCTCCTCCGTCAAGAGTGTGAGCAGTTACGTATGGACCTAAATTCGCTATCACGCCCTGAGAAGCAAGGAATAATGCAAAAACAGTGACTAAGGGCAGAATTATGTAGAACACAGTTCGTGTTATGTCAACCCAGAAGTTGCCTATGGTTGAGAAGTTCTTGCGGGCAAAGCCACGGAATAGGGCTACAGCGCAGACTATTCCCACCGATGGGCTCCAGAAGTCCTGAACGATTAGGGCCAGGATCTGGGATAGATAGCTGAAATCGCGCTCTCCTGAGTAAACCTGCCACTCGGTGTTGGTGATGAAGGAGGTCGCAATGTTGAAGGCCTCATCAAAGCTGAAGGAGGCAACTCCGTGTGGATTGAGAGGAAGCGATCCCTGAAACATAAGAACTGCAATGGCAAAGGGGAAGCATACGAATTCGAAAACGAAGTACCATCCTAGATAGGCCTTCCAGGTCATCTCTTTGCTTTCGTCTATGCCGCATATCCAGTAGATTCCGCGCTCGATGGGCCGGATAATAGGTGAAAGCAGATTGCGTTCTCCTTGGAAGACCTTTGCCATATACCTGCCGTAGAACACTGACGCTATCAGACAGGCGGCTATGATCGATACATGCAACAATTCTATTAGCATTTTTTATTGCCTCTTAGACAATTTAATTTGAAGAGATGTTTGATGATACTCCATTATAGTCAACGACTTGACTATAACAAATAAGTTGGAGTTATGGGCTACGTTGGCCCGAAACAAAAGTGCTTGGAATTAAAAGACATCTACAGGTCGATACAAAGGCATATCCTCTGCTGATACCACTGGTAATGGCCGCTGCCACTGAGGGCGTCAGCAAGTTACTGATCATAGGTAGATCACTTTTGATCGAGCCAGGATCTATTCCCATCTTCAAATCCTTCTTGGAGATGCGAGGATGGAAGTTCTTCCTTCCAGCTATTCTCCACGAAGACAACCTTCAACACGGAACTGATATATAATGGTCTTTATGATATATTATGTAATATTATGTAATATTATGAATTATTATGAAATATTATGAGTCTTTTTAAATCTCGACTCTATTTAACGTCCAAGGCAAGAAAACAAATCTTCAAGGAATTTCTTTGGAAAGCGTATTGAACTAGTGCTTTTCCTCGACGGATGGCGAGACCTGGGCGGATATCCTCGCACAGACATCATCCCTGACCAGCTGATTCGACCAGGGGCTGTTGACCATGAAGGCCAACCCGAGATGTGGATCATCCTCAGAGGCCTTGGCGACCCCGACGATACTCCCCACATCGTTCTTAACCAGGACGTTCTGGCCCTCATTTATGCCGAGACCTGCCATGTACTGCTTGTCCAGGATCATCTGGGCGCTGAGCTTCCTGTAATCTTCAGAATACCTGCCCTTTTTCTCCGCCTCGTACTGAAAGATGTCCCTGAAGGTGACAACCGTCACAACCGCCTCCATTTCAGATCTCCTCTCTTATCCAGACCATATGGTACAGGCCACTTGATGCTTTCTTTGCATCTAACGCCTCTTCCAGTGTGTTCGCTTCCAATATCGGACTAGCCACGCCAGAACCAACAGAGAGAACAGCAAGCCAACTATGCCTTCCACATCTGTCATATACGTATATGCACACTCCAAACAACAATATCAATATGACATAATAGTAGAACATCTATCCTCTGCCTAAAAGAAGAGATTGGCCAGGATAGCGGCCTGTTTCCATCTTCGCTTTACCTGTTGGCTGTTGTTGTGCCTACCTCACTACAAAAAAGAGATCAGAGCTGTTTATTCATGATCTCTGTCTTCTTTGCATCACCCTCTGCAAATGCAATAGCGCGTACGTCTTCAAGCTGACTTAAAACTACGATTATGTTTTATGGTCAGGCAACATCAGATTAGCCTAGGCACAATGTGATAGACAGCAAAACAGTACTCTTACGACCAGAAATTATAACAACGGAGTCGAGGGCCCAGGTGGCCCGAACTACGAGATCCTACGTTATACTGAAGAGGCCTCTAAAACCGCTCAAGACGTCGTGTCTAACCCTATCAAAAGACGACCCGTACGAATTTACCCTGGCTAGACTATATGATGGTATGGCAGGCCGTAGGCGTGATGCTAAAGCCAAGACCTTACGCTTTACATAGACCCGTGCGTGCCTAGGTGGATGTGGCCTTGCCTGATAGTCCATGAGTGTATGAAGTGGTATTCGAAGATGCAGGGCCGTGGCCTATATACGTGCTTTTGGGGGGATTTCGTGCATATGTCCTGAATGCTTTTGGTTCTTCAACCCGGGGAGGACCTTCATCCTCCAAAGCCAGCAAAGATTAGAAGGGGTGGCCGGGTCAGTCATGAAGGGAAT
>Ga0209777_10002227_pt1 | contig 26046 bp, 21 predicted proteins | sample FrelakmetHBP12HB_FD_187147 | JGI IMG/M metagenome (GOLD analysis project Ga0209777, IMG submission 187147) | Freshwater lake sediment microbial communities from the University of Notre Dame, USA, for methane emissions studies -HBP12 HB (SPAdes)... | ecosystem: Environmental > Aquatic >... | reverse complement strand
ACTTGGTATTTTCCTGGGTTCCAGAAGCTGGTCTCCCAGGGGCCTGAATAGATTCCGTTTGAATCAAAATCAGCCAAAGGGATCTCCATCGTCCTGTCCGGCCCTATGATCCGAGAGTTTACTTCTTTCACATCCCCGGACACTCTAGCCTCGATGTTAACTGGATCACCAACAGTAGCATTGTACCTGCTGAGATCCACTCCAATCAGCTTCGCCCCCGTCAGCCAGTCGGACTGGTCATTTGTTCCCGTAAGAGCGGATGTAAGGTTCAGCGCCCCATAGCCGTAAAGATTGTCAGGTCCTGCTTCGCCAAGGTCGGTTGACGTTTTCAGAAGTACCCTTTTCACATCAGCAGGCTTCATCCCAGGCCTGGACTGCAGAAGCAACGCCACTGCCCCAGAGACTTGAGGGACGGCCATGGAGGTGCCGCTCATGGAGCTGTACTGGTCCTTGGTACCTGAAAGGGCCGATACAATGTCCACGCCTAAGGTCACAATATCCGGTTTTATTTCTCCGTTAGGGGCGGGGCCCCGGGAAGATTGTTCGAAGATGGAACCCCGGTTGTCGATTGCCCCCACTGTTATCACCTTATCCGCATCACCAGGTATAACAATGGACTTGGGAGCTGGCCCCGAATTGCCCGCAGCAACGCACATAACCAAACCATGATCCACCATCTTGTTGCAGGCGAGGTCCAATAGGGAGTTTCCATCCGCAGGCCCTTCACCTCCCACTGAAAAGGAGACAACCTTTATCCCAAACTTATCTTTATTATCTAAAACCCAGTCCAATGCCTTGATGGCATCGGAGAGATAGCAAGCTCCATCTCTGTCCATGACCTTTACAACAACCAGTTTGGCATCAGGTGCCACACCGTCCTGGTTTCCATCGCCGGCTATAAGATCGGCGCAGTGAGTACCGTGGCCGTTGTCGTCATATGTGCTGGATTGGTTGTTAACGAAGTCTTTAAAGGCGATTATCTTGTTGCCCTTCAGAGATAGATGCTGAGAATCTGCACCTGTGTCTAGGAGGGCAACCGTCACTCCGTCGCCCTTAAGGCTGTGCCCTTTCCTTGGATCGTCTATCCCCCTGGCCGGAGAAGAGTACACCCCGGAAGAAGCCATCACCTTTAGCCTCTGATCTTCATATACGCCTTTGACCCCCTTGATATGAGCAAGCTCTGCCAGCTTTGTTCCAGGAACTATCATGGAACTCCCGGGAATAATCTTGAACCTGTCCGCTCCTGGAAGATTGCCATCGTTAAGAACGATCACGCGGAGATCCTTGCCCATCTGTTTCTCCAGGCTGTCATCGATATGATTGCCATTCAGGTCATTGGGATCGAGGATGGTCAAGTTTGTGGCGGCCTCAGCCCTAACGGCATTTCCGGCCTTATCTATGGCCACAATTGTCACCCTGTAGGTCCCAGGTTGGAGGTTCGACCCGCAGTAACCTTTGAATTCGTTTTTCCTTTGGAGATCGAGCATGAGGTTCATGCGGTTCCCAACCTCGGCGTATACCATTTTTATGCCGGCGGGATCGTAGACGTTAGCCTCGATCTCAGCAACCGGATCGCCAATCTTTAAAAAAGATGGGACGACGGCCGCCCCAAAAATGGTAGGTGGCGTCTGGTCATTCAGGGGTTTGAACAGATTGGACGGGATTACAGGTATTCCAAAAATGGTAGGCATTGGGGTTTCGTTTTGGCTTGACCTCAATAGACTGCCGGACTCAGAAACGAACCAAGAGAGCGCCTTGTCCTCTTGTCCTTCTGAAAGAAGAGCTGCACCGCTTATCAGGCTCACCAGAAGGATAAAAGAAAGAAGGTAGCTGTAGTTCACGCTCAACTCCTGCTATTAGTTTCCAACCTTTTTATACTTACTGGTGTCTTTTTCTACACCTATGACCTTTATCTCCAGCGCGTTATCGAAGGCCTTTGTCAATCCCGAAGCGGAAATAACTATGGTGGCCTGGTAGGCACCGGATCCTACATTAGCATTCCAGATCCCTGAGTACTCGTCCCCAACTATCCGTTTCATGCTCACACGGCCTACGATTGAGCCTGCCGAGTCCTTTATGGTCGCTGCACAGGTGAAACCACCTGTCTGTGGGGCAGTCGTCTGGCCAGAGTTGCCTAGCTGGGCCACTCCGTTGGACTTGTTTATGTTGGCGAACCCCTGAGGAGATCCGAATCCACAGGTCGCACAACCCTTGGTCATCAGTATTGTCTCGTTGGTGGCATTTCCTGTTGCAGTTGAGCTTGTGATGGCAATCTTCTTGGCCTCTCCAAAGAGAGCCGTGATCTTTACTGGGCTTCCCTGGGTAGCTGGGTTGGGGTCTGCGCGGATGTCCTCTAGCACGATATTAAGCCTGGGCTGGTTTGCCGTCCAGTCCTGCCAGGAATAGAGCGCTGCTTTGTAGCCCAGTGCCTCCAGAGCTAACCAGACGCTGCCTGCCTGGGCTCCTGTGTCGGAGTAAACGACAACCGGCTTCGTCTTGTCAAGGCTTGAGAACAGATCACTCAGTTCTGCTTCACTCTTCAATCGACTGTTATCCATAACCTGATCATAGGGTATGTTCAGGGCCCTGGGTATGTACCCCAATCCGAACTCCTGGAAGGACCTGGCGTCAACGATCTGCACCTTGCCGTTCTTCACGTAATCGTAGGTGGCCAATAGACCAGGATTGAGCTTGGGCGTATAGGTGGTCTTTGGCAGGACCATTGGCACGGTTTCTGTGGGATGCTTGGCTGCAACCCAGTCGTCTATACCTCCGTCCAGAATCTTGACATTGTCGTGTCCCAGGTATTTCAGGATCCAGTAGACGTAAGCGGAGTTAACGCCACAGGGCAGGCACTGGCCGTAGACCAGGATAGAATCCCGCTCAGAGATGCCAGCGTTCCCCAGGATCTTGGCCACTTCGGAGACAGGCTTAAGAGAACCATTGTTCATAAACTCGGCGTAGGGTATGCTGATAGCGCCCTGAATGTATTCGGTGGCCTGGGGACTGACGTCCAGGATCACATCGTAACTTGATGGATTGGTGGACGATGCTCCTGACGCTGGCATGACGCTCGAAACGGGTGCCAGCATCTTCTGAAAGCTGCTGCTTCTCTGTGGAGCTGCGCTATTCGTGTTGGGGTCGCTTGCTCTATACTGCTGAGGCGTACTTGTACTTGAAGTGGAATTATCAGTCGAAATGCCGTTATCTTTTAAACCCCAGATATTCGCTCGGGACAGCTTAGGGTTGGCTGCCATGGAGCTGTCTAGAGTAGTTGGTTGGGTTTGTTCCGCGGTATTACCATTCAAAAAACCGTTAGCTGTTGAACTCCAATTTTCGGCATTTTTACACAGAGCACATTCAGCACCACATGCGTTCGATACCAATACATCCATTATCACTAGGAGAGCCAGGAGCGCAGCGCTCCAACCCATCTTTGAATTTATCATGTATTCTCCTGTATCATCATATTGAGATGTTCGAGATCCTTGCGGATTCATTTTTTTGCATATTCTTTGCATTCTCGTGCGTTAACCAGTCGTTCCAGGTGTAGAGACTCGCTTCATATCCAAGGAACTCCAGGGCGAAGCAGACCATAGACGCCTTCACCCCGGTTGCAGTGTACACTACCACCGGCCGATCCTTGTCGAGACTGGAGAAAAGGAGCGCCAATGCTGATCGGTCTTTAAGCCTATTTTTTTCTAGTACTGCATCGTAGGGTATGTTGATCGAACCAGGAATGGAGCCAACACTGCGATCCTGAGGAGTCCTGGCGTCTATGATCTGTGCTCGGCTGCTCTCAACGAAATCGTAGGTGTCCAGCATCTCTGGCCTCAGCTTGGGCATATAGCTGGACTTTGATCTTACCACGGGCTTCTTCACCGTGGGAAGCTTGGCGACAGCCCAATCATCTATGCCCCCATTCAACAAGCCGATCTTCTCTTGTCCAAGATATTTCACGATCCAATAAGTGTAAGTGGCCGCCGATGGTCCACCACCACAAGGCTGGCATTCGCCATATACAACGACAGATTCATTACGAGAGATCCCAGCGTCTCCCAGGATTTTGGCGAGTTCTGATTCGGATTTGAGACGTTTGTCCTGGTCGAAGAACTCCACATAGTTCAAATTGATCGCACCGGAGATGTACTGGGTCGCGTTCGGACTTACGTCCAGAACCACATCGTAGTTCTTAACTTCTGAGAAGGGGATCAGAATCTGGTCGAGACCGTCCTTCTCATCAGCGCTGCTACCTGTGAGTCTGCCGGAGATGGAAAAAAAGGCGGCTAATGCGACAAGAAGTACCAAGGCCATCACAAAGCCGCTTGTTTTGGATGTCATGATTTTACCTTATCTACAAAGCAGTGGAGATCCTTGGATAGATCTTCATTCGCCTTAGCTTTATATTAACCGCTCATGTTGCCCTTTTGATTCTTGTGGTCCAGCCAGTCCTGCCAGGTGTAAAGCTTGGCATCGTAGCCCATGATTTCCAGAGCGAACCAGACCAGAGATGCCTTTACTCCAGTGGTGGTGTAGACTACGACTGGCTTGTCTTTGCGAAGACCTGAGAACAGCACCTTCAACGCGGCCTCATCCTTGATCCTTCCATTGCTCATTATGCTGTCGTAAGGAATGTTGATGGACCCGAGTATTGAATCTGCCCCAAACTCCTGCAGGCTTCTGGCGTCTATCAACTGGAATCTCCCGCTCTTAACCTCTTCATAAGTTGCGAGAAGCTCCGGCCTCTGCTTAAAGGTGTAATTGGCCTTTGGCTTGGTCAGGGACTCATTGACTACAGGGTGATTAGCCTCTGCCCAGTTCTTAATACCGCCATCCAGGATTCGAATCTTAGCCGGGTCGTGGCCCAGATAGCACATGATCCAGTAGGCGTAAGTGGATACAGCCGGCCCACCTCCGCAGGGCTTGCACTCTCCATAGATCAAAACGCTGTTGTTACGGGAGATCCCAGCATTGCTCAGGACCTTGGCAAGTTCCGAGGCCGGCCTGAGTGTGCTGTTGTTCTGGAAATTCAGATAATCGATATGCTCCGCACCAGGGATGAGTTTGGATACGCCATCGCTTACGTCCAGGATCACATCGTACTGGGATACGTTAGATAATGGAGTCGCCATGGCATAAAAGCCGCTGCTCCTCTTGGGCTCGGTGTTGTTGTTGGCAAGCCCGCTAACTGTTTTGCTAACTGGCTGGTTAACTGGCTCGCTAATAGATTGGTTGGCTGGCAGTTCTACGCTGGTGCCGATTCCTGTCGAGGCTGCTCTTGCGGCCTGGGGTGAATTGGCGGCTGCAGAACCAGAACTGTTGGATCCTAAATCCGACTGATTCCATCGGTATTGCCTGGAAGTCTTTGCCCAATTATGGCCCGTGGCTACCTGACTTTGTTCTGCTTGGGGGGTGCCCATATTGTCCAGTTCAGCCAGAGGGTCCCAGCCATCTGAAGTGGAACACTTTTGTCCTGCAGGCAAATATTTAGATAGATCTCCGCATTCGCTCGCCTGTGCCACATGCGCCAGCGCTGCCAGTATGAAAAGTGCAGCGCCGATGCAAATCAATGTAAGCTTTAAATCCCACGTACTCATGATCTTCCCCCATTTGTTGTTGACGGGCCGAAAGTTCCCGATCCCCTCGGAATTACCTCGATCCCCCCAAGACTTTCCTTAAGTTCGTGTCCTCTGGCATCACTTACACTAAGTTCCAGATCATACTTTCCTGGATCCATCAGAGCAGTTACAAGAATTCCTTTGTAAGCGTCTCCCGATATAGCCATGGACACATACCCTCCGGGCGCCACTCCTTTGGGTCCAGTAGCATGCACTACTACAGATCCAAGAACGTACTTTGACTTGAGCTTGATCATAACGGCAACATTATTGCCTACCGTAGTCGAGATGGGATCGATGCTCTTTTCCATGATCTTTATTGGCTGAACCTGGTTGCCCATGAGCGGGTACCTGTCCTCTGAATGATCATTTATCTTGTATGGCAAATCCCCGATGCCATCGCTTCCAGGGACGTTCTGGCTAGGGCCGGACATATTGTCCTGACCGAGATAATCGCTCCACATATTTCCGCTCGTGGGGTAGGCAGCGCTCCAGGTGTTTTGTCCGCGGTCTTCAGCCTGCAATACGTTATTGTCCAGCCGGTTGCCGTATAGATGGTTGCCGTTTGAATCCAAAAAGATGCCTGTCTGGCTATTGGATATATTATTCTTCACTACAATGTTATCATCAGATCTGCTCTGGATCTGGATGCCATAGCGCGAGTTGTCCGAAATGCCATTGCCCTTGATCGAATTCAAACCCGAGCCTTCCATCAGCGTTATTCCTGCCACTGCATTATCCGTTATTGTATTGTTAAGGATCAGGTTGTTGTGGCAATTGAACCGCATGTCCAGTCCGGAGTTGGTATTTCTGGATAAGGTGTTTGACTCTATGAGGTTGTTCGTGCAATCTCTGAACATGTAGAGCCCGTACATGTTTCTCTCCAAAACGTTCCCCTTGATGGTATTATTGTTGCAGGATGGGAACAGGTTGATACCATACGCACCATTTCCGATGGCCGCATTATCTAGGATCAGGTTATGGTTCGAATTGGTGAGGTATATCCCGTACCACCCCTCACCACCAAGGCCGTTGAAGCTGGCGTTGTTATGTTCTATGAGGTTGTTATTGGAGAACTTTAGCATAATTCCGGGCTGTGTGCATCGGATAACAGTGTCGTCAAAGATGTTGCAGAAGGTGGCGTTCTCGAGGCTTATCCCGTAGAAGCCATCTCTCACCAGGAAACCAGAGACATTGACTTTGTCTGCTAGCACCCTCACACATGCGTCTCTATCGCCTGCTCGAATTGTTGCTCCCTTGCCTACCAGGCTCAAGCTCTTGGTGATTTCTATCTTGTCGTAGACGCCTGGGGCAACCTGAAGAATGTCGCCGGGAGAAGCAGCATTTATCGCTGCCTGCAGGTTGGAGCTGACCTGAACGGTCGCTGCGCTCGCACAAGGCAAGAGTAAGGCTGCTATGGCAATGAAATATAAATAGGGGCCCGTTCTCAAACCACCACCGACCAGAAGAGCAGTTGAGGTGTTAATAAAGCTAACGTGGAACTTTTCACGTCATGTAAATAGGCTAGGATCTATAATAATAGATGCTCTTTGTTGGACTGATATGGGGCTCATATAGACGTCAATCGCTCAAGTAAGGAATACATGAAGTAAAGCCTTTTAATATTCCAGAGTAACAGTGATTTGGAGGAAAATACTTTGAGATATTTGTATGCACTCTTGGGCTTGGCCGTGCTGTTGAGTGCGGCATCAGCTGCAGCGGGAGACTTCAAGGTTCAGCTTGACGTGGCCACATATGTCGATGCGGCGAATGCGAACGCCAATTTCAGCGTGAACAACGATACGCTGTGGGCGGCTTCCACTAACGGCAAGCCTGAGAAGGAGGTATTCCTGAGCTTCGTAAACAACTTCGGGACAGTAGGGGCTTTCAATCCGGATAAGGTCACGTCTGCGACCTTGAAGCTTACTGCAAAAAAAGTGGATAATCCAGGAACAATCAAAGCGTACTTTGTCCATGGAGCAACGACAGAAATAGCTACCTGGAACGACAAGCCCGAGTTTAATAGCAGCGTGTCTGCCTCTTTTGATGTTCAGAAAGTTGGCGAGAATACGGTGGATGTCACGCCCCTCATCAAGATGGCGGTCAAAGCCTGCCCAGAAGGCTGTCCTTACTCGATCGTTCTGATGGCGGATGGCAACACTTCAATAGGGTTTTCTAAGGAGGCTCAGCAGAAGCCAACACTCGAGTATACGACCAGCTGATTGAGGCCAAACCGGCCCTTAACAATTCTTTCCGGTCGCCTATTCGATCATGTCTTCTTTTTATACAACATCAACCCAGGTAGTTCCTAATGCACCTTGCCCTTTGGAGAAGGTTATCCCTTATCCTCTGGATTTTGCTGTTGATCAGCGTTGCCAGCGCGAGCACACAAATTATACTGATAAAGTCTCCAGGGTGCCATAAGTGTGACGATGCAGAGATGGCGCTGGACAGCGTCCTGTCCGACAATAAGGACATTCATCTGGTCACATACGACTACTTCTCAGATGAGGGTCATCGGGCCATCAAAACATACAGAACGAAAGATGTTCCCGCCATTGTAATCGGAAACAAGGTCATAGACTACAGGGACTACAACGGAGACAACCAAAAGCTGGGCAGGCTGATCAGAGCTGCCCTTGCCAATCAGAGTTTCGACCTGAATTCCGGCTTAAATAATTCTAGCGCTAATATGACCTCCATAAGCGTTAATCCGGGCCCAGGCAATAGGAGTCTCAATGGGGGCGAAGAGATCGATCTTCGCAGTATGTCATTATCCACTATCTTCACGGTCTTCGCTGCGGGTGTTCTGGCTGGGTTCAATCCTTGCCTCCTAGGGATCCTTGTCTTTCTAGCCGCTTCGGTGATGTCCAGCTCTGGCCGACGGAAGGACCTTCTGTTGATGATTGTCTCTTTCTCCCTGGGGATCTTCACAATGTACTTCCTCTTCGGCCTTGGGATGCAGCACTTGCTCCAGGCCAAGACTGCTGCTGACGGGTTCAGGTATGCTCTCACCTTCTTTCTGGTCGTCCTCGGGATAATGCACATCGAGGACGCACGAAGGCTAAGCCAGGGCGGAAACTCCCTGTTTCGAACCGACTGGGTGATGAAGTACGTTGAAGCTGGGGTCAACGGAAAGAGGTTAAGCTCCTATTTCCTGATCGGTGCCCTTTTCTCCCTTGTAAAGGCTCCCTGTGTTGGCGCCGTGTATCTCGCGATCCTGGATGTCATCTCAGCCAAAAGCTACGCCGAAGGATCGGTCTATTTACTATTTTACAACCTGGGGATAGTGCTTCCCATAATCCTCCTAGGTGGGTTCATTGCTCTCGGGATGAGCCCTGAACAGGTGGACAGGTTCAGAAAGGATTACCGTGCAGCTATAAGGCTTGTCACCGGGCTGGCCCTCTTGGCCTTGGCTCCGCTTATTTACTATCAGCTAATTTGAGCCATTGTCGTACTATCGAGGTGATTCTGGCACATAAACAGGTCCAAGCTTTCGGGCTATTCTTAAAGCAGTTGTTCACGAGGGGATAAAAATTGGGTCTGGCATAATGCCATTCGGAGCCCCGCTTCTGACCCTTGGCAAAAGGATTAATAGAGAGATGATCCTCTCGATATCGAGGTGAACCTTTGTTTTTAGTAGGAGAGGCTCTCATTGGCAAAGAGCCGGAGATAGCTCACATTGATCTGCTCATCGGAGACAAGGAGGGACCAGTGGGTACGGCCTTCGCCAATGGGCTGACGCAGCTCTCGGCCGGACACACCCCATTGTTATCTGTTATCAGGCCAAACCTTCCTCCCAAGCCTGCCACGCTGATCGTGCCTAAGGTGACAGTGAAGAATATGGAGCAGGCGGCCCAGATCTTCGGCCCGGCGCAGACGGCCGTGGCCAAAGCAGTAGCTGATGCGGTGGCTGAGGGAGTGATTCCCAAGGAGAAGGTCGAGGAGATTGTGGTCATCGTTTCTGTGTTCATACACCCCGAGGCAAAGGACTACGACGCCATCTACAGGTACAACTATGGAGCCACCAAGTTGGCATTGCAACGGGCAATGGAAGGTTTCCCGGACATCGAGAAAGTTCTGTATGAGAAAGATAGGTCCACTCATCCCATCATGGGCTTCAGAGTTACACGCCTGTGGAACCCTCCATACCTCCAGGTAGCCTTCGACCTGGTGGAGCTCGCAGAGGTCAAGAGGGTGCTCGCTGCGCTGCCTGACAGCGACCACCTCCTCATCGAGGTAGGCACTCCGTTGATTAAGATGCTAGGCATCCAAGTTGTGAGGGAAATCAGGGCCATTCGGCCAGGAGCCTTCGTCATCCTTGACCTCAAGACCTTGGACACGGGAAACCTAGAGGTCAGGCTTGCGGCAGATTCCACAGCAGACGCCGTAGTAATATCCGGCTTAGCCCCCAAGAGGACCCTGGAGCTGTCTATAAAAGAGGCCAGAAAGACCGGCATCTACTCCATCATCGATATGCTGAACGTAGCCGACCCGCTGACAGTCCTCAAAGATCTGGCGGCACTTCCGGACGTAGTCGAGCTGCACCGAGCCATCGATAACGAGAACAGCTCTCATACCTGGCAGAACATATCCGAGATGAAGGCTTTGGCTAAGCCGGACAGAAAGCTGTTGGTGGCAGTGGCCGGAGGAATAAGAGTGGATACTGTGGGCCAGGCTCTCGCTGCGGGTGCTGACGTCATTGTTGTTGGCCGGGCAATAACAAGGTCCAAGGACATCAGAGACATGGCTGAGCAGTTCCTGGTCGGGCTCAAGCAGACGGAGATTGACCAGTACAGGATCATGACGGACTTCTGATCCAGAACCCGATGATCCTTCCTCTTTTTCTCATTCGTTTGTTTTTCTTGAGAACAGGCAGCGCTCTGGATTTGCATGTAGGAGGATCGCATCTCATAGGAGCAGTCATTCTGGTCGTTGACGGTATTGGTGCCTTACGTATACCCGAGCATATGCATTGCTTCCTGGATGGTTCTGCCTTGGATTAGGCCTTGCTATTCAATCTCACTGGAGTTTCAGCCAGGGTCCTGGACGGTGCGAGTTCCAGTGCCTGGCGGAGAAGTCTCAACCATCTAGACCAAGTGAGTGGCTACCACCAGGATCTACGAAAGATCATCGGTCTGATCCTAATGCTGGCCATCAACTTGACAGGAGCGGCAGTTATAGTTTGGATCGTTAGAAAAGGACAAGCTATCGTTGCTTGAGTTCAGATCCAACACCGCCTTACCATTTTCTAACTTAATGGGATTTGTATTCGCTAATCTTGAGATTTGAAAATTTTTCCCGAGAAAGCATAATATCGCATACCTTTTCATAAATCCTATGAATTGCGCATATTTTTTCCTAAACAACCTTATAAAATAGGTATTTCTCATAACAAATTGGTGGAAACATGCGTACAGTCTGGTTCCTGATACTACTTTCTCTAATCATCGGCACGGCGTCGGCCGCAGATGGACAAATAAACGCTGCCGATAACGCCTGGGTCATGATAAGTGCAGCTCTGGTCTTGATCATGATCCCTGGGGTGGGCTTCTTCTACGGAGGCATGGTAAGAAAGAAGAACGCCATATCCACAATCATATTCAGTTTTGCCATCATGGGCATCATAAGCCTTCAATGGATATTCTACGGATACAGCCTGGCCTTTGGTAAGGATATTGGAGGGGTAATAGGTGGCCTTGAATTCCTCGGCTTGAATGGAGTTGGCATGGGGGTCAAAGAGGGCCTGACTATACCAGCTCTGACATTCATGATATTCCAGGCCATGTTCGCTATAATAACAGTCTCTTTAATATCGGGAAGCTTTGTCGAGAGGATTAAATTCAGCTCCTTCCTGGTCTTCTCCCTGCTCTGGTCGACCCTCGTCTACGACCCTATAGCCCATTGGGTCTGGGGTGGGGGATGGCTTAGCCAGATTGGAGCCTTGGACTTCGCGGGAGGGTTGGTGGTTCATATTAGCGCAGGAGTATCTGCACTGGCCATAGCCGCTGTTATAGGAGCAAGGAAGGGCTTTGGCACCGACCCGATGGAGCCGCACAATATACCAACAACCGTCATGGGAGCCGCCCTGCTCTGGTTCGGCTGGTTTGGCTTTAATGCTGGTTCAGCCCTGGCGGCCAATGGCGTAGCCGCTAACGCCTTCGTGACCACCAATACCGCAGCGGCAGCTGGCGCAACTACCTGGATGCTCCTCTCCTGGAGACAGAGGGCGCCAAGTGCCCTCGGAATGGTAACAGGAGCTGTGGCAGGTCTCGCAGCAGTCACACCTGCATCCGGTTTTGTGACGCCACTATTCGCCGCAGTAATTGGAATAGGGGCCTCCATCTTTTGCTACTATGCCATATTGATAGTTAGGGGCTCCAAGAAGGTTGACGATTCCTTGGACGTCCTCGCATGCCACGGAATAGGCAGCACCTGGGGAGTATTTGCCACGGGATTATTCGCGAGCATCGGAGCCTCAGGCCTAGTGGCAGGAAACCCATCACAAGTAGGAGTACAGTCGATAGCCATCATAGCCGTTTGGATATACTCCTTCGTGGTCACAGTTGGAATAGCCAAGGTCATCGACGCCATAATGGGACTGCGAGTCAGGGACGAGGAGGAGTCGGTGGGACTTGACATCAGCCAGCATGGGGAGGGCGCTTATGTCTGAAGCCTATGCGAAGCTTACAATTTTAGGGCTTACAATTTTGAGGTTTGCATGAAGAAGATCGAAGCGATAATTCGGCCCGAGAAGCTGAACCTTATCAGAGAGGTGCTGGATAGCAAGGGCTTCTCCGGCATGACGGCCATTGAAGTCAAGGGCAGGGGCAGGCAGAAGGGCATAGCCCTCCAGTGGCGGGCTGGTAACTACCGGGTGGAGTTCCTTCCAAAGGTAAAGCTCGAGATAGTTGTGGACGACAAGGATGCCGAGACTGTGATAGACGCCATCTGTGATACTGTTCAGACTGGAGAGGCGGGGGACGGTAAGATCTTCGTCTACCCTGTGGAGGACGTGGTGAGGGTCAGGACGAAGGAGAGAGGGTGCACTGCGGTTTAGGTGCACTCTTGGCTTAACTTTTTTTATAATTCAGCTTGTGACCTAAAAGCACAAACAGCTTGAGCTTGCCCGCAAAACGCTGCTGCTGGTTTTCTTGCTGCTGGTTGTTATATTATCGTCATCTGGGATGGATTCCCCAGGTCGTGTCAAAGTAATTGTTTGAAGGGATTTCTGTCCAAAAATCTTGATGTATCTATCAAAGCCATGCGCTTAATAAGTATGAATCCTTCATAGCTCTTCCGAAATAATATCAAATATCCTTTTAAATATCACAGTAAGGGGGTTAGATAGTGAAACTATAAGGCAGCATTTCTATGAGAGGATGACTGCGTACATTGATAAAATTTGAATAAGTCCGCTTCATATATAGTTATACAAAGGTGAGTGTGTTGGTACTAAACAGTGGAGACACAGCATGGGTTCTGGCGGCCACGGCAATGGTAATGCTGATGACCCCAGGAGTTGGATTGTTCTACGGCGGCCTGGTCCGCAGCAAGACCGTCGTCTCGATGATTGGCCTCTCTTTCCTGGCCTTCGCCCTGGCATCCATCCAGTGGGTGCTCTTTGGCTATAGCTTGGCCTTCGGCTCGGACATATCCGGCATCATAGGCGGACTGAACTACCTGGCCCTAAATGGAGTGGGTGCGAGCGAAGCGCCATTGGCCAGCAACATACCCCATCTAGTGTACATGATGTTCCAGTTAGTCTTCGCCGCGGTTACCCTGGCTATCCTGACCTCGGCAGTGGCTGAGCGGGTAAAGCTCAGCTCCTTCATAGTCCTAGCCCTGCTGTGGACCACCATTGTGTATGATCCTCTGGCCCACTGGGTCTGGGCTGGCGGCTGGTCTGCTCAGATGGGTGCTTTAGACTTTGCTGGTGGCACGGTTGTCCATATCAGCTCGGGTTTCTCCGCGCTGGCCATTGCCCTGGTCATAGGCAAAAGGATGGGCTTTGGTTCCTACGTCATGGAGCCGCACAACATCCCCATGTCCATGATTGGAGCCGGCCTGCTGTGGTTTGGCTGGTTTGGGTTCAATTCCGGCTCGGCGTTAGCCGCCAACGGCCTGGCGGCATCGGCTTTCGTGGTCACCAATACATCTGCTGCAGCGGGTGCCCTGGCTTGGTTAGTGGCCAGCTGGATAAAAGGAAAACCCAGCGCCTTGGGAATGGTCAGCGGAGGCATAGCCGGTCTGGTGGCTATAACTCCTGCAGCAGGCTATGTTGACAACACCGCAGCCATAGTCATCGGCGCGGTTGCTGGCGTACTGTGCTACACCATGCTGCTCTTCCGGGTGGGCCGCGGCCTGGATGAGAGCTGCGATGCCTGGGCCGTTCACGGCATGGGCGGGCTGTGGGGTGCCATAGCCACAGGAATATTCGCAACATCGGCGGTCAATAATTACACGGGCCTCCTCTACGGAAACATACATCAGTTTGCAGTCCAAGTATTGGCAGCAGGAGCATCGATGATCTACGCTTTCGTCCTGACCTATGCATTGGCTAAGATCGTGGATGCTACTATGGGACTGCGGGTCACAGAGGACGAGGAGTACGTAGGATTGGACATCTCCCAGCACGGCGAGAAAGCCTATGCATGAGGTGTTGAAAGATGAAGAAGATAGAGGCAATAGTCCGCCCAGAGAGGTTCGAGCAGATTAAGAAAGCCCTTGAAGAGAAAGGTTTCGTGGGCATGACCATAACTGAGGTCCGTGGCAGAGGCGAACAGAAAGGAATCAAGCTCCAATACAGAGGAGGCACTATGGAAGTGGACTTTCTCCCAAAGATAAAGCTGGAGATGTTCGTCCACGACGATGCCGCCAAACAGGTTATGAAGATCATCTGCGACGCGGGGCGTACCGGCAAGTTCGGAGACGGTAGGATCTTCATATCTCCCGTGGATATATCTGGAAAGGTGAGGACCGGAGAGATAGACCACGACTCAACTGCAACCGAGCAGAATTAAAGAGAGCAGAATAAATGAGCTCAAAGATCCATAGAACTCCAACAACGCCGAAAAACATGGAATAAAAACAGGGATAGAGAGATAGCAAAACTATCTCTCACTCTTCTCCTGGCATGTTAAGCAGAAATTGTAGTGCAGATAAATAGAAACTGTCAGATGGACAGAATATATCCCGGCATTCTTGGCATAAGCCATCTTATAAGGTTCTTGTACGTTCCTTTCATTGCTGGAACCTCTAAGAACTTGTCCAGGAATTCATCTCGTGTGGCCAGCATCCTGAAGAACATCTCGGGCCAACTGTGCATTATCTTTGCCATGATCAATGAATACCTCAGGTCCTCTCCAAAATCTCTTTTACATCTGAGTTGATAAGATCCGGCCACATCCAGATCGTCGTCCTCCAACTTCTCTGCCACCGCTCTAGCTGCAATCTGGCCTGATCTTATGGCGTAAGCTAATCCCTCTCCGGTGAATGAGTCTACAAAACCGGCGGAATCGCCTGACAAAAGCACTCTGGAGCTCGCTATGGCCCTGTTCATGCCACCAAAGGGTATCATATGACCTCGCAGCTTGTAGCTTCCACCAAAACCGTTCTTTCTCAAGAACTTGATCATAGACTGCCTGGGATTGGATAGTTCCTTGGCCATGCCGCCTATGCCAACCGAATAATAGCCGTCATGGGGAAATATCCAGCCGTAACCCATTCGTGCTACACCGAAGTGAATCTCCAAGGTATTACCGAGGCGATCATCTATGATCTCGTTCTTCTCAGGAATTTCGGTCACAACGCATACTCCGTACCGATCCTTTCCGTCCCGCTCCCTGACCCTTTCCAGCAGCCTGTTCTGGGAGCCTGCAGCTACTATCAGGTACTTGGAACTGTAAGTCTCATCCCCTGCTCTGACCTGGACTTTTTCGCCATCCTCTCGGAAGTCCAAAACCTTCTGATCCGTGACCGCATGAATGCCTGTCTCCTGGGCCTTTTTTAAAAGAAAATCATCGAAAACCGACCTATTCAGCGTAACTGTGAGTCGATAATCTTTGTGCCTATTGATAGTGCGATCGCCGAAGCGAATCCTGGCTCCGGTTATGCTCCTCTCACAGATGTTTTCGGGAAGGGAGAAATCCAGGTGGGAGATTGCCTTTTCTGACAGGCCTCCACCACAGGGTTTGTACCTGGGAAATCGGTCTTTGTCGATCAGCAGAACATCCAGGCCCATCTTGCCGGCAAACCTGGCTGCAGAAGATCCTGCAGGCCCGGCTCCGGCGATGATCAGGTCGTACATGGCCTATGTCACCAACCCGAGATCAAACGGGCATCTCAAATTTGGAGATCGACGATCAGATTCGCAAACTGAGATTGTCGGATTCTTTTTCCAAGTCGCAAGTCGCATGAGGTCTTATCTCCTTTATTCTCATCTCCTTTATAGTACGACCGCGATCAGGTGTTTCGGCCCGACTACATTGGACATGCCCGTATTAGTAAAAATAAGAAAGTCCCATACCTTCATAGCTAGCCAAAGAAGATGGAAGAGAAGAACTTCATCACCGGAAGGCTCGATAGAACTGCAGATAGCTTCAGACTCGTAAATGGATTTGTTCCCTCAACAGTGACCTGGCCATATTTCATCTCCTCCTGGAAAGTGGCCACAGGATCGTCTGACACTTTAATCCTTTCTATAGCGCCATCGGTTGCCGTCATAATAATTGTGGGATTCTGGAAGCCGCCCATCGAAATATTGCTGACCCGAGCTTCTTTCGTCTCGAATCCCACGGAGAAGATGCTTCCATCATTCATGGAGATGTTTAAATCGATCCTTTCGCTCCCGAGAAGGCCTGTCATAAGACTTTTCACCGGTTCAGGCGCGTTATCTATTCGGGCGTCGTATTGGCCTACGTAATTTTGAACCTGGTCATATGTATAAGATGCGCTGGCAGTAGAAAGAGACAACGCGAGGATCATGAGCAGCGTCAAGACAGTGTATTTCATAGATAACTAATAAGGGGTTGTTCAGATAAATATCTGATGTAATATGTCTGATGCACCTTCAAGCCTGAGGGGATTTGATTTTCAAGACGATCTTAGATTTGACCGGCTTTAGATTTGAATAAGCAAACGATAAGCAATGTTTGTCACCTCCTCTGCATGATATTTTAATGGCTATCTGTATGATACTATTCCGAAAAACCAATTCAAAGGCAAAATCATGGAATCATTTAAGTACAATCCTGCTAAATAGTTGTCTAATGAACGCCCTCGTGCTCTGCATCGACCGCGACGACGATCTGGGAAGAAAGGCGGGCATAAAAAGCCCTGTCATTGGCCGAGATGGAAACATAGATGCAGCTGTGAGGCTTGGCACTGCAGATCCAGAGGACTCGGATACCAACACAATCTTCGGCGGGATCAAAGTTTTCGATGAGCTGGTAGCTGCAGGCCAGGAAGTGGAGATAGCATCAATCGCCGGGGACATGAAGGTTGGCTTGACATCGGACGAAAAGCTAGCATCCCAGCTTGAGGAGCTGATCTCTCGCTTCAAACCAGATGGAGTGGTCGTTGTATCCGATGGAGCCGAAGACGAGGCCATTCTTCCAATAATTCAGTCCCGTGTAAAGGTAAATGGTGTCCGAAGGGTCCTTGTAAAGCAGAGCCCTAACCTTGAGAGCACATATTACATTCTCAAGCAGCTCTTCACGGACCCAAAGATCAGCCACACTTTCTTCATCCCACCAGGCCTAGCCTTGCTGATGTACTCCATCTTCAGCCTGCTGGGATATCCCAATGGCGCCGTGGTTGCTATCACCGGTGCGATAGGGTTGTACCTGCTCTTTAGAGGCGGACTAGATGAGTTTGTTGATGAGGCCAAAGTGACCTTGAGGACCTCTCTTTACGCCGGCAAGATCGCCTTCATAACTTATATCATAGCAGCCATGCTTGTATTAATAGCTACGATGCAGGGGGCTGCTAGCCTTTGGGAGTATTATAAAGGGGATATCTGGTATGGTTACTTAACTCTGATAATGATTTATATAAACAAAAGCATATGGTGGTACATAGCCGCAGGATTCTGTGCTGTTCTGGGCAAGATCATGGATATGTACCTGGAGGGTACCAGAGACGCCCGAACTTATTCCTATCTCTTCTTCCTCATTGCTACGGGGCTAATATTCTGGTCTGCCAGCGCCTTTATACTGGCAAGCAACTCCAGCCTGAACTTCAGCCTGGGCCTAGGAAGATCCCTACAATACCTGGCAGTCTCAGCGGTGGTGGCAATACTGATTACCTTGATAGGTGTAAACATCTCCAAACGCATTGCAAAATCAACAGAACCGACTAAGTGACCTTTTTGATAGAGATCGAATCTAATGGTGAAAACTACCTCTGCGACTTCACGTTCGACTTCTTTTGGCAGCACAAAGGATCCAGGCTTGATCCAGACCAGGCAGTAGGCAGATTCAGCCGCCTAGAGCTTGTGGAGGCTCTGAAAAACGGGGAGAATGTTCACATAAAGGGCGATGCTGGGAGGGCTCTAGGGTCCAGCCTTGGCGTCGACCTGGTCAAATTGGGAGGAAAAGGAGGGGCGCTGCCTGACATAGGTTCCATAATCGTCGATGGCAACAGTGGGAAGAGGATGGGTATCAGCATGCTCCGGGGAGCCATCTATCTTGGCGGCCGGCCCGAACAACCCATGGGAAATGTGATAGAGGTCGATACTGACAGGACCGGCTATCGGAAGTTCATCTCAATAACCGAAGCCTTGGAGCGGAACGTTTCAGTCCTGGAGCCCAATGTCCTCAAAGATTCTGAGCTTTTCGTTAACGATGGATTGTCCAGGGATACCGTTGGTGCGAGAAATCCGATGGAAAAAATCATTCACATAGAGGGCAACGTCGGGATGAGCACCGGAATTCTTATGTGCAAAGGTCAAATCATGGTCTCGGGCAGGGCAGGTCGCAACACCGGTGTGCTGATGAAAAGTGGAAGAATCGTGGTGATGGGCAGCACCGATGACTTCACCGGGGCAGAGATGCGAGGAGGAGAGATCTTTATCAAAGGCCATGCAGGATGTTATGCATGCGCCAGGATGTTGGGTGGATCAATCTATGCGCAAAGCGGCAAGGCAGTGCCTCCTGCAAAAGAGCATATGCTAAACCACAATGAGCTAGCGACGGTAGCAAGGACCTTGAAGCTGAACCCCATCCATGCTATGGTATACAGAAGATGGGGTCTCTAATCAAATCCCAGCGTACCTAGTCAGACGCTCAATAAATCTCTTCCAGATCCTCGATGTGAGCAAAAGCATCGGAAAGCTGCTTCTTTGCCCTCTGCTTCTTATCCTTTTCTTCCTGAATGGCCCTTGCGGCTTGGGCATACAAGGTCTCGATCTCCGGCACGGATGCAAGAGTGAAGAGAGTGAGAACCTTGGGGTACCCTTTCTTGACAACAAGGCCTTTGAATACGTGCCCCGCACCTGCAGATAGCTTCTCTACCTCTTTTGTTATCTCGTCAACATCCAGGTATTCCCTGGATCCCTGGATGATCACCATGGCCCTAGCTGCCTCATCGTAGACATTGGCCGGGTAAAGTAGGCTGCCAGGCTTTAGGCTATTCTGTATGGCGGACCTGACTGATGGGTTTTTGCGGTCTGCCTGGTAGAATCCCATAGTCCCCATTCGAAGCCCACCGCTCATGACCGTCTTAAAGTCGCCAAGATCTGTCACCGAAAGCATCTCGCTATCCAGGGACTCAATCAGGAACAAGGTACGCTGAGAGATCATGTTGTTGATCTTGTCGTAGGCTGTAGCGATGTCCCCACTGCACCTCTTCAGGTATTGGTTATCTGCCAGAATCAGCCCTTCAGCGTCAACCTCCATCAGCTCTCTTAAGCTAAAGGCGGCATTCTGAAGGTAGATGGACCCCTCCTCGCGGAAGGGTAAAACAGCAATGGAAACAACTGAGATGTTCTTGTAACGCTCTTTGAGTTCGTGAATCAGAAGAGGAGAGAACGACGAACCAGTCCCTCCAGAAGCGGAGGTCATAATAAAGGCGACATCAAAGTCGCCTCTCTTCTCTATCTCCTCCATAATCATATCGCGATTGTCCCAGAAACCTTGCTTTCCGACATTCCTGTTGGCACCTACCCCATGGAGGTTGGGGACGTGAAGCCGGTCTTTGGCGGTGGTAAATCTTAGCTCTTTAAGGTCGTTGACTGCCGTGTTAATTGCAATTGTCTCTACCCTGCTAGGGAACTTCTGACGCGAATAGTACTTGGAAAGCCTTGAAGCACCTCCGAATGCCTCCTTGTTTATGGCATCCAGGATCCGGTTTCCGCATTGGCCCACGCCAAGCATGAGTACATTTAGCATTATCTCAAACCCGAATTTTCTGGCTTAACTATTCCTATACTCCATCCGTATTGTATCGATGTCCTTTCTTTGCCCAGAGATACACTCCTTCAATATTTATACTCTCTGTACCTCTTGACCAGCCATGCGGCAATCGCTAACAATGGTACTACGAGTAGGTAATATAGATATTTATACTCTCGTTCTAAAACTACGATTTTAGTATTGCTATCCTTGAGCATGACCTCGTCCCCTCCTTGATAGCTGACCTTAAGGTCGATGGTGTATTCGCCGCTGTTCCTTCCCATCAGCTTAGCCGAATAGCTCTCCATCGCTCCGGGAGCAATCTCAAAGTAGCTTTGGTCCAAATCTGCCACGTCCAAGCCATCCGAGGGCTTAACCTCTGACTTGATCTCGACCTTAGAGGCGATGGCCTTTCCAGAGTTGTACAGGCTGACATTTAATCTGCCACTTTGGCCCAAAGGTATCGGTCCAGAAGGACTAAGCCTGATATCGAGATCAGGCTTGCTTTTAGGAGCAATGATCACAGTAAATGGAGAAGATGCATTGGATTTTATGTTCTTCTTGGAGTCCGAGTACTTGGCCTCTATGGACGGAACTTTGACAGTTCCTGCTTTGACTGCATCGATGACGTAGACGGCTGAGTCGGATTCTCCTGGATCTAGCTGGCCCTTGATCTTGGGAGGATAACCAGCGATGTAGGCAAAGTTTGCCATAGGCGGCTGATCGTCAACGACAATGTTCTGTGCCCTGCCTCCGCCAATGTTTTTCACGCTTACTGTGACCTTAACCTCATCTCCTACGCTGGGATTGTCGTTATCGAAGCTCTTTTCTACGGCAAGAATGGGCTGGCTACCCGGGCCCTTTAGGCCGCTCTCCGAGGTTTGCTTTCTAGGGGTACCCAGGTCCTTTGGATACTCAACGCGTACTTTGGCGGATTGATCATCGAAGATATCCACGACGGTAACAGTCAATCCGCCATTTTCCGAACCGCCGTCGAAGCTGTTAGCATCATTTTGAAGCAGTGCCCTCTGTTCATCCAAGGCACCCCCTGTCTTGGTTACTCTCATGACGACTATGCCGTCTCTAACGGACTGGACCTCGACTAGCTGGATTGTGTAGCTGGATATCTCGATGGAATCGCCAGTACTAAGAGCAAAATCGCTAAATGTGACTTCATCCTTCCCCTGGGATAGTGATGCCAATAACAAGACCGTCAAGATCACCAGATGAGTCAGCCGCATGTCTCTCTATCTTTCGGTAAACCCAGATTTAACTCTTATCCTGTCTAACCCTATCTTTATCGTATGGCGAATCTATTTTATCTCCAGGCTGAAGTCTATCCACCTTGCGTTCCTTGTTAAGGATCCCATGGAGATCACGTCTATCCCGGAATCTGCATAATCTTCCAGGTTCTCGCGGGTAATATCTCCTGATGCCTCCAGCACAAGGCGGTCTCTGAGCCCTTTATTCTTAAGTAATTCTATCGCTTTTTTTATCTCCGATGGCTCCATATTGTCGAACATAATTATATCAACACCGAGCTCTGCAGCCTTCAGCATGGAGTCGGAATCTTCCACTTCCACCTCGACCTTCTTAGTGAAGCTGGACTGTTGCCTTGCCAAACGCACACACTCTTCCAGCCTCAGAATCTTCATGTGGTTATCCTTTATGAGGACCGAATCAGAGAGGTTGAATCGGTGCGGATCTCCTCCACCGAAGAATACCGCTCTCTTCTCATAGATTCTGAAACCAGGAGTGGTTTTGCGTGTGGCAGCCACCTTCACTCCATGGGCTCGGAGTACGCACTCCCTGGTGAGGGTGGATATACCGCTCATTCTGGCCAGAAAGTTCAGCACCAGACGCTCTGCCTGAAGTATCTTCCTGGCGCTGCCACTGATAGTCATGGCCACGGAACCTGAAGGAACAAATTCGCCGTCTTCGTAGAGCTGATCTGCTTCCAATCCGAAGTAGCGCAGGATCTCCATGGCCTCGGATAGACCAGAGATAACGCAGTCCTCCTTGACCAAAACCACAGCGCTGAAATCCCCTTCTGGAACTATAGAGCTTGAGTTGTCCCATTCCCCAATATCCTCAGCCACAAACCGTTCTAACTCAGAAGGCAGCATACCGCAAGGATTTTGATGTCCAATTGATTTATAGCCTCCGATGGTTCTGAAGATTGGACTGGTTGGCTGTGGGGCCATAGGATCCGAGATAGCCAAATCTATCGATCGAGGGGTGATCTCCGCGCAGCTAGTCGCAGTTTGCGACCATAACCCGGAGACAGCAAAGAAACTCATCGACCGCCTGAAGATTAAGCCGGTTAAAGCCAACCTGGATGAACTGGTGAATAGATCCGACCTCGTGGTGGAAGCCGCGTCTCAGAGGGCGGTACCGGCCATAGCTAAGGCGGCACTCGAGAAAGGACGTAACGTGATGATCATGAGCGTGGGGGCTCTGGCAGATGCCGATCTATACAGATCAATAAAGAGGATGGCCTCAGAGCACGGCTCAAAGGTTTACTTGCCCTCGGGTGCAATCTCAGGCTTAGACGGCCTTAAGTCTGCAAGCGTTGGAAGCATAAAGAGAATCACCCTAACCACTACCAAGAGCCCCGAGAGCCTGGGAGGCGCACCCTACATTCGCGAGATGAAAATCGATCTAGGAGGGTTGAAAGAGCCAACTACGGTCTTTGAAGGGTCCGCAGCCGAAGCTGTCAAGGCCTTTCCTGCTAACGTCAACGTGGCTGCCACCCTTTGTCTCGCCGCTCGAGAGGGTAATGTTCGGGTCAGAATCATAGCTGATCCCAACATCAAGGTAAACAGGCATGAGATAGTGGCTGAGGGGGATTTCGGCCAGATAACTACCAGGGTTGAGAATGTGCCATCACCCAAGAACCCCAAAACCAGCTATTTGGCCGCTTTATCGGCCATAGCCACTCTGAGGTCGATAGTGGAGCCCATAAAGATAGGAACCTAGAAGAGGGTCCTGGAGTCGGGCCACTCCGGTGGTGATTTAGGCCTCTTTGATCCTATTACTATTGTACCGCCAGTGCGTCTATAAGGCACATTGTCCTCCTCTTCAGGATTGTAACGGGCGTATTTCAGAAGGGTCGTCTTCAGCTCGTCCATATTCAGGAAGGTGGTGCTACAGGGCTTGATCAGAGGACGAGCGTCCACTGCTTTTGTATTTCCCATGGGAATGACATAAGGCTGATCACCGATGCCGTCTCCATCCCCGTCTGTTCCACGATAGTCGCTGTAGTAGTTTCCAGCGCTGGCGTTCCAGAAGTTGTGAGTTGAGTTGTCGTAGGCACTGATTGTATTCCTGATGAAGTTGTTGTGGTAGATCAGGTTGTTATAGTTCTTGTCCACCCTGATACCATGGATGTTGTCGGTAGCGTTGTTGCTGTAGACTATGTTGTCCTTGCATCCCTGGATCAGCTCAAGCCCGTTATAGCTATTGGTGGCTGAGTTCCTGGCTACGATGTTATAGCTGCTGTTATCCTGGAGACTTATGCCGATGCCAAAGCCCTTCACAATCTCACTTCTCATGTTGTCCTTAGCAACATTGTCCAGGACCGTGTTGTTATTAGAGCCTGAGACGAGGATGCCATAATAGCTGTGATCAACTCTATTATGGCGGACATCAATTAATGATGAGTTCCATAGGACTATGCTCTCCTTATTGTTGGAAGCAGTGTTGTTGGACACGCTACAAGAGACGACCTCCTTGAGAAGGATGCCTGAGTTGTTAGTCTTCGTTACTCTGTTGTTATTCACCTGGATTCTGTCGGAGTGATCGATTTGGACCCCGGATTTGTCGCAACCTGTCATCATGCAATTGCTTATGCGCCCTGCACGACAATTGAGAAGCTGCGCTCCAAGGCCGCAGCGATCGAAGGTCGAATTAAGGACAGATAAGTTTTCCACTTCATCTGCATATACGCCCACCTGGGCCCCGGAAAGGGCAACGCTCTGTATCGCAACGTCGTTCCCTCGGACAATTATTCCGGCGTTGGGCAGGTCCAACCTAAGAGCGGTCGTGGCCGGATGCTGCATGTAATAATCGAACTTTGAAGTAGAGCCCTCATGAATGCCCTTTATTTTGAATCCAAAAACCAATGCACTGTCTGCACTTATTGTTATCCCTGGCGTTTGGATGGCTGCTTGGACGACTGGCCAGCCCACGCCAACAACCCTAAGGGGTTTATTCACCTCGAAAGGGTTATACTGGCCTGGTCCAACGATGATGGTGTCCCCGTTGCTAGCCTTTTCTATGGCTGCCTGAATGTCAGCTCCTGCCTGAATTGTGGAGGCCGCAGCGCATGAGATTAGTGACAAAGCTAAAAGAAATAACAGAAACCTCGCCATAATATTAGTGCCGGAAGTGCCGCATTCCAGTGAAGACCATGGCCATATCATACTCGTCAGCCGCCTGGATCACCTCAGCATCGCGTATGGATCCGCCGGGATGGATTACAGCAGTTGCACCCGCTCGATGGGTCTCCTCCAGTCCGTCGCGGAAAGGGAAGAATGAGTCGGTCGCTGCCACGGTGCCCTTGGTGCACAAACCGTGTTCTACAGCCTTCTCAGCTCCGAAGCGTGCAGAATCTACCCTGCTGACTTGGCCCGATCCAATGCCGATAGTGCGATCCTCTGTGGTGTACACAAGGGCATTCGACTTTACGTACTTTGCTATCTTCCAAGCAAACCTCAAAGCTCTAGACTCGGAGTCGGTGGGCTTTCTCCCGGTCACCACCCGCCATTCTTTGATGTCTCCTGTATCGTAATCCTGGACCAGTAGGCCACCAAAGACGCCCTTGACGAACTGGTCGCTGTAAAGCTCTTCCTTTCTAGATAAGAGGTCTCCAACGTCCAGGATTCGTCTGTTGGGTTTTTTCTCTGTCAAAAGCTTCAATGCCTCGGAATCGTATCCAGGTGCAAGCAGCACCTCTACGAAACTATCGCCTATGGCTCGCGCAGTCTTCACATCCACAGGCCGATTGAAGCCTATAACTCCTCCGAAAGCCGATTTAGGGTCAGTAGCAAATGACGCACGATACGCGGCTTCAAGGTCTGAGCCGTAGGCCACGCCGCATGGGTTGGCATGTTTGACGATGACTGAGAGAGCCTCATTCACTCTGATTCCGTCATATTCCGAAAGGTCGATGAGAATCTCCAGGACAGTCTCGGCATCGACCACATTGTTGTAGGACATCTCCCGGCCGTTCAGTTTGGCAGCCTTGTAAAGCCCAAAACCGCCCGGCTTTCTGTAAAGGGCTGCTTTTTGGTGCCAGTTCTCCCCGTACCTCAAATCTTGAACCTTCTCGTAAGCCACGACCATGTAATCGGGCAGCTTACCTTGCAAGGAGGCAAGCTGCTCAGCATCGCGCTCTATGCATTTGTACATCGCATAGGCGGAAAGCTTCTTCCTCGTCTCTTCCGAGAGTCCACCGGTAAGCTTGATTTCATCCTGTACCTCAGGAAATCTCTGAAGATCAAAGAGAATGGTGCACCCGCAGCTCAGCGCTTGGCGGACGATGCCTAAAGACTCTGGATTAGAGACAGACTGGGAGTTGCCCACCAAGATTTGCTCCGGCCCTTCAATGAGACATGAGGAACTCGGCAAGATTTGCAGGCCAAGCTGTTCAAGGTCAGATAGAAGAGATCTTGCCGCCCGGGACGAATCATCCAAGACGAGAGCTTGGCGTATTTTCATGAATCCTCGCTCCCTTTGAAGGTTACGATATTTTAACTTTTTGTAGCCCAATTCGATTTGCCCCTGCTGCAAACACATTATCGTAAGTTTTTAGGCGTACGGCCATTCGGGCTTCGATGTTAAGACTCTATGTTTATTTACATCACTAGCAAAAGAGAAGTTTTAAAGTTGTTGCAGACAGCGTAGGGATCATGGAAGATTTCATGGAGGCCATTCGGCCTCATCCCCACGGCCTTACCATCCGATTCGAGGTGGCGCCGGGATCATCCGAACTGGAGGTTCCATCAGGCTTCAATCCATGGCACGGAGCTCTT
>Ga0209777_10002226_pt1 | contig 26047 bp, 23 predicted proteins | sample FrelakmetHBP12HB_FD_187147 | JGI IMG/M metagenome (GOLD analysis project Ga0209777, IMG submission 187147) | Freshwater lake sediment microbial communities from the University of Notre Dame, USA, for methane emissions studies -HBP12 HB (SPAdes)... | ecosystem: Environmental > Aquatic >... | reverse complement strand
CATTGCCGGGCTGAAGAAGCAGTTCTTTAACGGCTTGAGCTCGCCTCGCGGCAAGCTGCCGCAGGTCGCTATCCGTCACTTCGATATTATTGAGAATCAATTTTTCCATTTCCTCCGCTGGAAGTTTCTTGGCGATACCCAAAATATTACGCGGTTTGGTAAATTTTCCGGCATCATAAGTTTGCTTCAAATACTTCTCATATTCCTGAGGCGTGAGCTGAATTTGCTCAAGAGCAACCTGTTCACCACCTTTCGATAACATTTCTTTGAGTTTCAGTGCTTTGATCTGGCGGTTTAAATCAGCTTTTTTCAAACCTGCCTTATCATTTTCTGGATCAATATATCCCTCAATATCCAGTTTCATAGCCGGCCGGTCGTAAAGAGCTTTTCCAATGGTGGTTATTTTTTTGCGGCTTTCATTTGTGATCACGGCGTTCCCATAATCAAATTCAATAAAGCTAAGCTCTTCACCGCCGCCGGTAAGAGAAGAGAGCAGTGCAAAGGGCGATGTGACGGCTTTAGTGATGAGGTTTACAAGTACCTGCCAGATGATCGGCCAGATTTTAAATTTGGGATCATCGAGGCTCCCGGATACGGGAACATCCAGATTGATCTGCCCATTGCGGTCGGTGAGAAGAGATACAGCCAGTGTCACCGGCGCTTTAATCGCGTCAGGGCTTTCCACTTTGTCTCCAAAGGTAAGTTGGTCGATTGTCACTTTATTTTGTGAGTCGAGTTTCCTTTTATCTACCATATAGGCCACATTGAAAGTAAGCTTTCCCTTGGTAATAGGATAACCCAGAAACTTGTTCGTATATGGTGTAGCAGGACTCAGTTCAATATCTTTAAAACTGATTTTAATATCGGCGAAAAGATCTTTGGCCAGCGGATTAATCTTGCCTGAAATGTCAATGGGCGAACCATATCCCAAATTACCCTTGAGCGCGACATCAGCGCGCGACATATTCTGAGAAGAAAGGCCTGTGACACTGCCGGTCATGTTGAGCATATTTACCGCATAGTTGGGTTTGATATTTTTGTCAGTGAAATCAATCTTGCCGCCACGAAATATTATTTTGCCTATTTTAATATCTGCGGGCTTTTCCGGAGGCTTTGCCTCTTGTTTCTTTTCCCCGGACTTGGCGGGAGATTCCTTTTTCTCCGGTTCTTTTTTGCTGTTATCGCTGAATATGTCCTGAATGTTAGTTGTTTTATCGGGGTTGATGATGATGCGCGTATAAAAATCTGCAAGCGAAATAGTCTTAATATGCAGGAAAAAAGGATTGTACGCTGTTTGAATATCATCGAAAGAAAGATCTTTCCATTTCAAAAAATTATTGGATTGTGCTTTGTCAATAGTGGCCAGATTGTTTACGGAAATTTTACCGGAATACTTAATAACCGGCTCTTCCTTCTTGCCGGTAGCCAGAGAAAAATTTCCGGTAGTTGAAACCGCGCCACGTGTCACATCAATTTTAACTTTATCGGTAAAGTAGGGCTGAAATGTCCGGATGCCGATATTTTTTGCATTCAGCGCCAGATTAGCGTTAAGCGGTTCTAAGCCCAATGGACCCTGTGCCGATATTTCGCTTTTTTTATCCAGAGTGAGCGCAAGATCAATGTTTCCCTGCGCGCCTTTTTCCAGAGAAAGATTGGCAGCCTTCAAGCGCAGGGGTATGATATGAACATTTACCGGCTGATATGGTTTGGCGTCAATAAAAGTAATGTCTGCTTTATCGATGAGAAAATTATCCAGCCGGAATTTTAATTCTGTTTTCTTTGCGGAAGCCGGGGCGGTGGTTTCCTTGGCGATAGTCTTTTCTTTTTTGGTTTGCTTTTGCACCAGATTGAGCAGATTGATTTCACCCTGCTTGTCGCGGCGGATGACTAATTCCGGCGATTGTATGGCAATCTCCGCAAGATGAATATTAGGTATGAGCGGTTCGACGGATGTCATATTGACGCTCAAAGATGGCAGATTAATAATTTTATTATTCTGCAAATCATTGAGAACTATTTTTCTTAAGGTCGCATTACCTGACAGTGCAAGGGAAGGAGATTTGTCCTTGTACATGACAAAATTTATTTTCATTTTCGTATCAAGGCGCGCGGAGTTAAGTTTAAAATTCATTTTTACGGGAACGTATTTCAGATAAAAGGGGATGTCCAAATCCTGAATGTTCACATTAAAGCTTGTGGCGCGCGATGTGAGGAAGGGCTGAGTTTTGCCTGCAAGTTCAAATTTATTATCATTGACGATGGCGGAAAATTTCGGTTCGACGTATTCTTTAAGATAATATTCGATATTGGAAACAAAGGGGATGGAAAGGTTCATTTCCCGCACGGTATGATTGGTTTTATTGGGTTCATCGCTGAAATCAATTTTCCCGTTAATAATCTGAATATTATTTAAGGAAAAAAGAAAAGGCTTCTCTTCCTTGACAGGCTTTGGTTTCCCTTCGCCCTCACTCTTGGGGATAAGGTCGGTAAAATTATATGAGCCATCCTGTTTGCGGGATATGCCGAAATAGGGGTTCTTCAAGCTGATTTTTCTCAGAATCAGCGCCCTGCGGAAAATCGAAGAAAACGCGTCGGCATTAACATAAAGTTCGTCAAACGCGATAAACGGTGATTTCCTGCCGGGATCTTCAAGTGAAAATCCTTTGATGGTCACAGAAAGCGCAAAAGGATTAATATTGATCTTATCGATGGAAGTTTTTCTATGCAGAGCCGCTGAAATTTTTTCAATGATCAACGGTTTGAGAACAGCGGGCGCAATAAAAAAACCGACAACGCCAAAAAGAACTAAGAAAACAACCAAACCGGCTAGAATCTTTTTGAAAGTGCGCATAACGACTCCTTTCTATTCTTACCACGGATCAATAAAAGAATGACCTGCCTCGTGAGGGCATTGGGCGGGCACGGATTTAATGCCCTGCATAATCCACTTACGGGTATCGGCCGGATCTATCACCGAATCGATTTCGAGGTATGAAGCTATATTGACGGCTTTCCCTCTTTCACGCAGTTGAGTAAGCAATCTTTCGTATAATTTCTCACGTTCCTGCGAATCTTCAATTGCGGCCAGCTCTTTTTTAAAACCGGCCTTGATAGCCCCTTCGAGCCCCATAGCGCCGAATTCTCCGGTTGGCCAGGCAGCCGTAAAGAAAGACTCATGAAAGCCTCCCTTCGCCATAGCCATGGCGCCAAGGCCATAACCTCTGCGTAGAACAACCGTAAAGTAAGGCACAGTTAAATGTGAGCCGTTGACGAACATCCGGCAGACGTGGCGCACCTGAGCGCGTTTTTCTATTTCCGGCCCTACCATGAATCCGGGTGTGTCGCACAAAGAGAGAATCGGCAAACCATGAGCGTTGCACAGTTGCATCAAACGCGCCGCCTTATCCGCGCCTTCAGCTTCAATAGCTCCGGCCATGTGCATACAGTTATTGGCTATCACGCCGAAAGGCCTTCCTTCGATACGTATAAAACCGGTAATGATGCCGGGACCGAATTTGGGACGCAGTTCAAGAAATGAATCCGTGTCGGCCATCGCTTTAATGACAGTCCGCACATTATAAGCGCGCTTGCTGTTTTCGGGAATCAGGTCGCGCAGGCGAAGCTGGTCGGCAACCTCCCACTTAGAAGTTGTTCCCTGAAAATAGGAAAGATATTTTCTGGTGGCAGCGACCGCTTCCGTGTCATCGGCCACTTCAATATCGACCACGCCGTTTTGAGTTTGCACATCTATCGGGCCGATTTCCTCCGGTTTAAAAATACCGAGTCCGCCACCTTCAATCATCACCGGGCCACCCATGCCGATGTTGGAATTTTTCGTTGCGATAATCACATCGCAGCAGCCCAGCAGGGCCGCGTTGCCCGCGAAACAGGGCCCTGACACAACGCCTACCAGCGGAACTCTGCCGCTTAATTTCGCGAACGAACCAAAAGTGGATAAATCCAGACCAGCCGTCATAATACCGATGGCATCCACATCTCCCGGCCTTCCTCCTCCGCCTTCCGCGAAAAAAACCACAGGAAGAATCTGCTCGTAAGCCAGTTTCAACATGCGATCCATCTTTTTATGATTAAAATAACCCTGAGTGCCGGCCAGAACCGTATAATCATAGGCCATAACCATACAGCGGGACTTGTCGTCTCCGAAAGATGAGCCATTTACTGATCCAATGCCAGCGATCAATCCGTCGGCCGGGGTTTTGCTGATGAGATCTTCCACTGAACGCCGCCCACGCTGAGCGGCAATCGCCAGAGCGCCGTATTCAATAAAACTTCCGGCGTCGCAGATATCCTCCACGTTCGTACGAGCCGTTCTCTGGTTCTTTTGCTGACGTTTCGTCACTGCTTCGGGGCGATTTTCATCAAGGCCGAAAGAGTGCCGTTTAATCATCTCAGCAAGCTCAGGGCGTAAAGATTTCGTGTCTGTTTCTTTCTTAACGGAAGAGTAGCTCTTTTGTGGAGCTTCTTCTTTGTCTTTTAATGTTTTCATTTATCGCAAGCTCCATTATTTCATCTGAAGATATTTATGACAAATTCATACAACAATTATGTATGTATTTCAAAGGGTAAATTCAGCCCCCTTTGTCATTGCGAGCAGACCCTTGGTCGGCGTGACAATCCATATAGTTTCTTAGGGGCAAGGCTGGGTGAAGATGAAATCATATTTAAACGTTTCATTGCCGATGTATTAATAATCCTCCTTGTCGCTCCTTTTTTGCCCCGCTGAAGCTGGACAGTTCAACTAACGAATTCCAGGTCGCTGCATAACTGTAATACGAGTTTCACTGTCGCCGCGATATCATCTTTCATTTAAAAATGGTATAATAAACGTAACACATGGACTTTACGATGCACAAATATAAACAGAGGTTTTATGCAGATATTTATTGATGCGGATGCTTTTCCGAATGTTATCAGAGATATCTTGATCAAAGCATCCATACGATTAAATATTCCTCTGATCTTTGTCGCCAATAAACCGTTGCGCCTGAAGAAGCTGGCAAATCTATCCCTGATCATGGTTCCCGAAGGGCATGATGTGGCCGATGATCGCATTGCAGGGTTGGTTCAGCCGGGCGACCTCGTGATAACAGCCGATATCCCGCTTGCTGACCGGGTAGTCGCCAAAAAAGCCTTTGCGATTAATCCTCGCGGCAAACTTTATACAGAGCAAAATATTAAAGACCGGCTGGCCATGCGTGATTTGCTCAATGAACTAAGAGATAACGGCATGATGACAGGCGGTCCTGCTGAGTTTAGCAAGAAAGACCGTCAGGCATTTGCCAACCAGCTGGACAGCTTTTTAATCAGGCAGTTGAAATTAGAAAACGGGGTGAAATAAATGCCGTCACCGATTCAGACACATTAGGAATAAGAAAGATGTTTCACTTCATCTGCTATTGGATTCTCAGATATTTAAAATATTCAGTATTAGTCATGTTAGTGTTTTTGATGATGACAATATTGTCCATGATGCCTCGGAATGTCTGGGGGGAAGAAATTTACAATTACAGAGATAAAGATGGCACTATCGTTATAACAGACAGACCTCCTCCTCAAGAAGAGATTTTACTTCCTCAAGAAGCTATTCCGTCCGATAAAAGAAAGAGTGGATCTTATCAGGATTTATCCCCGGAGGAGCGCCTGCATTGGGGAAGGGACAAAGCATTAATTGATGAACAGAATCAAGGTGAAAGTAGACAACGCAAAAAAGTTAAGGCTGGCAGCGGTATTGAAGCCGGCAGATATGAAGTAAAAATTAAGAAAATCGGCAGTAATTTATATCAGGATATTTCTACACGAATTATTATCAAAACCCGCGCTTGTGTTGAGCCGGCAGGCGGGAATGAATCTTTATTGGATTGGTCCGGTGCTTACGGCGAACTCTTTTTCAAAAATACGAACAAGTCATGTATGGTTAAAAATCTTTATAAATGAGTTCATTAATATTTTATTTGAGGTAATTTGCCCGTTGCATTTATCTGTTGCAATGTGTTTGAAAAGTTGTATCATTCCAAGCGATACCAATCAGCTTTAATATTATCTAAGTAAACTAAACATTAAGACAAATATGAATGAAATAAAAGAAATTACGGAAAAGATAAAAAAATTCAGAGATGAACGTGATTGGATGCAATTCCATAATCACAAAGATATGGCTTTATCTTTATTATTAGAAGCCGCCGAGGTTTTGGAGCATTTTCAATGGAAATCAAATGAAGAAATTGAAAATTATACAGAGATCTCTAAAAATGAAATTGCTGATGAGCTTGCTGACGTTGCAATATGCTTATTTGAGCTAGCGGATAATATGAACATAGATCTTCCTAAAGCAATTATTATTAAGCTAGAAAAAAATGCTAAAAAGTATCCTATTACAAAAGCAAGAGGTTCTAATTTAAAATATAATAAACTATAATCTTTATTCAGATATTTATAGACGAATAGATTAGCACGATAGTTAAGGTTAATAAATGCAGCGTCTTAATGTAAAACAAACTCAAATCAGAGAATGCATTGAACAATCTTTATTTGCGGTAAATCAACCCCCTCATTTACAAAAAGGAGAGATTCTTCTTTTACAACTTGTTAAAACAGATGCTTTTAAATTAGGTAAATTGAATGCTCGGATTGAATTTGCTCTTGTATATGACCATTACAAAGATGATCACACAGGCGAGATAAGTCGCCAATATTGGCCACAGGCGGGAAGGACTTGGAAATATATTCTTGTATGTTCTGATACAATACCCACTGTTCCATTTAGCTTGGAATATTTATCACTTTCGAGAGACTATGCGGGACAAACCAACCCTTTGGCAATTAGTCGAGAAGATGAAGCCATAATATTCCCTTATGTATGGGGTAAATTGACAGGCTATGAACTCAGAGACGCATTTGGACCAAGTTTGGTTAAAGAGACACTTGGCAATTATGACGTGATTACTCATCCTAAAAAACAAAAAAAGATTATAGTTCCTGAACACGAAGAATATTATCGCGATCCTTTTTTATCCGAATCACTAAAAGCGCTTTATGATCACAGATGCCAGGTTTGCGGAATGAGTTTTAGGATAAAGTATGATGAACCATTTGCGGAAACTCACCATATTAATTCCTTGAGTAGTGGCGGTTTTGATATTAGCAAAAATATTATTGTTAGCTGTCCTAATCATCACAGGATAATTCATAAAACCAACGCTGAATTCGATCACGCAAGGCTCTTATACAAATATCCAAATGGTTTGGAAGAGCGGCTGTTATTAGCCGACCATTTTGAACAAAAATCATTTTGGAAATAATAAATAAAAAGAAATAATCTTACATGGGTCTAATTAATCTTTTTAATTTTCTTGATTCCCCCGGCATACGCCGGGCTTTGCTGTTCTTCACCGGAATGACAGGGGGAAAATTCCCGCAAAGAATAAAACCAAGAGGTTCAAGTTATGAAAGAGCCGCTTTCCTGCCTGCAATGCGGCAAGTGCTGTTTCGTTGATTTGACAGCTTACGCGGAGAAAGAAGACTTTGACCGCTGGCGCGCTGAAAACAGGCAAGACATTCTGGACATGATCGAACACCGTCATCTCATTTGGGCGGGTGATAGAATGGTTTCCTCGGAAACAGGCGATTACCAGCGTGAATGTCCTTTTCTTTACAGTTCAGCCGATTCGTGGCTTTGCTCGATATACGAGACAAGGCCAATGGTTTGCCGTGCGTATCATCCGGGATCGTCGGAATTGTGTCCGCAATGGAAGAGCAAAGGGAAGGGCGAGAGATAGGCACTTCAGAAATCAGGCGCGATTTTAATTAATTATTTCCCCAAACAGATCATATTCATCAGCGGAGGTTATTTTGCATTTTACAATACTGCCGATTGGGGTTTTGGATTTCTTAATATAAGTTATACCGTCGATTTCCGGCGCTTGCCTTCGGCATCTGCCCATGTAAGCATAGTCGCCGCGATCACTCTCTCCTTCAATAAACACTTCCTGGACAGAGCCGATTAAAGTTTTGTTTATGGAGTGGGAAATTGCCGCCTGCTCATGCATAATTGTTTCGCGGCGGCGCTCTTTTTCCTTTTCGGATACATGCGATTTTAATTTCGCGGCGATTGTTCCTTCTTCCCGCGAATAGGTAAAGACGCCAAGATGGTCAAATTTTATTTCGTTCACAAAATCAAGCAGTCTGTTAAACCTTGTAGGTGTTTCACCCGGAAACCCGACAATCAACGATGTTCTCAGGGCGACGCCAGGAATTATCTTTCGTGCCTGAGCGATAACTTCTTTAATTTTAGCTCCGGTAACTTTGCGGTTCATCGCTTTTAAGATATCATTATCAATGTGCTGGATGGGAAGATCAATGTAGCGGCAAATTTTTTCATTGGCGGCAATGTTCTCCAGTAAATCTGTGGTTACACGCGCCGGATGAGCGTAGAGCAGGCGAATCCATTTGATGTTTTTTATTTTCGCCATATCGTTTAACAGGGCGGACAACCGTGGGCGGCCTTTTAAATCCCTGCCGTAATTTGTGGTGTCCTGAGCGGTGATGATTATTTCTTTTATTCCTCTGCTGGCCAGTATTTCGGCCTCGTGAAGAATATCATCCGGCTTGCGGCTGCGCGCTGTGCCGCGAATGAACGGTATGACGCAGTAGGAACAGCGATTAGAACAGCCGTCGGAAATTTTTAAATACGTGCTCGTGGCAGTCGAGGATAAAATGCGCGGATGCTGAAAAGTCATTAAAAAATCCGGTTTGGTGATTATGGCGTCACGTCTGTATTTTCCCTGATCTAATTTATTTATGTGGCTGACGATGTTACCGACTTCTCCTGTGCCGATAAATAAATCCACTTCCGGCATTTGGGCGAAAAGCTCCTTGCCGTAGCGCTGGGCGAGACAGCCGGCGACAACAATCCGCAGCTGCGGGTTGTTTTTCTTTTTTTCTTTGGCTAGCGTTAAGATTTCTTCAATGGCTTCTTCCTTAGCCGGATTGATAAAGGCGCAGGTATTAACGATAACAATGTCCGCTGAATCACTGCGGTCAACCAGTTGCCTGCCGGACTGGTTTAAGAGGCCTGCCATTACTTCCGAATCAATTAGATTTTTCGGACAGCCCAGGCTGATGATACGCACTTTGTTTTGATTTATTTTCTTCAACTGGGGAACTTTCTAATCAGGACTTTTCTGGCTTTCGCGCCGTCGGAGGGACCGACAATGCCTTCGGCTTCCATTTTTTCAATGATGCGCGCCGCGCGGTTATAACCGATTTTCATATAACGCTGGACAAGTGATATGGATGCCTGTCCCAATTCCCCGACCAATGCCACGGCTTCGTCATATTTTTCATCGAAATCATCATCATTTTCATGCTGAGTCTGCGCGGCGGCCAGCGCGAATTTTTCAATGGAGGAATCATACGCCGGCTGTGCCTGCATTTTGATGAAATCAACAATACGTGAAATTTCCTTGTCTGAAACATAAGCTCCGTGGATGCGGGATAGCTTGGATGTGCCTGGCGGAATAAAAAGCATATCTCCGGCGCCGAGCAGTTTTTCCGCTCCCTGCTGGTCGATGATCGTGCGGGAATCGATTTTGGAAGATACCTGGAACGAAATGCGCGTGGGGAAATTAGCCTTAATCAAACCGGTGATGACATCCACCGATGGCCTTTGCGTGGCAATAATAAGATGAATTCCGGCGGCCCGCGCCATCTGCGCCAGCCTTGTGAGTGATTCTTCCACGTCACGCGGCGCAACCATCATTAAATCGGCCAACTCGTCTATGATTACAATAATGTAAGGAAGTTTTGTATGCTTTATTTCGTGTTCAACTTTGTCTGAGCTGGTTATGTCGGCTGCGTTTTCGGTTTCCAGATCGGAGTCAATATTCTTTTTGGGTAGTGCTAAAACAGTTTTGCTCTTCAGTCCTTTTAAGAGCAATTCATTGTAAGCATCGATGCTTTTTGCTTTCAAATCGTTGAGGATTTGATAGCGTCTTTCCATTTCCTCCACTGTCCAGCGCAAAACCTGTGAAGCTTTTTTCGGATCAACGACTACAGGATGCATCAAGTGCGGAATGCCTTCATAGGAGGATAGTTCCAGCCTCTTGGGATCGATCATGAGGAATTTAACATCATCCGGCTGGGCTTTAAAAAGGATACTGCAAATCATGGCGTTGAGCGCGACACTTTTGCCGGAACCCGTGGTGCCGGCAATGAGTAAATGGGGCATTTTTGTCAAATCGGCGACTACAGGTGTGCCCACAAAATTAACGCCCAAAGCAATCGGCAGACGAAAAGATGATTCGGAAAAGGAATCGTTGTCGAGCACTTCTTTGAGAAAAACCTGTTCCCTTTTCAGATTGGGGATTTCAATGCCGATTACCGATTTACCGGGAATCGGGGCAATGATGCGAATACTCGGTGCCATCAGCGCTAAAGCCAGATCGTCAGAGAGATTGACTATTTTGTTAATTTTAACGCCGGGGGCCGGTTCCAGTTCATACATCGTGATTACCGGTCCGGGCATTACTTCCACCACGCGTCCCTCGACGCCGAAATCAGATAATTTCTTTTCCAGAATGCGGGAATTGGTGACCAGCGAATCACGTTTTACGCGGACATCCTTGTGCTGAGATTCTTCCAGTAATGTAAAGGGAGGCAGTTGAAACTTTTCGTTGGCGTTAGTTTTAGTAAAATTAAAATTGGTTTGTTCAACTTTTTTGAGGTTTACTCTTTTTACAACCGGCGGAGTATCTTCGATTATCACAGGCTGCGGTTTTTTTTCTATTTTCACACTCTCAAAAACATAATTTACAAAAGACAAGATACGGTTTTTGCAAAGAGTGAATAAAGCCGAAACAAATTGGGAGATTCGTTCTGTTAAAGATACAAGTGAAAATTCAACTATGAAGGTCAGCGCCACAACAAAAATCAGAATTAAAATAATATAAGTTCCCGCTACATTAAAAGATACGCGGAGGAAGTCGACAATGGAAACGCCTATCAAGCCGCCGGTGCCGTTTTTCAGCGATTCTCCGTAAACGGTGACGCTTCCGCTGAAAATTATGGCCATGAGTCCGGCAAAGGAAAGAACAAAAAATAAAAATCCCATGACCCGTCTGGTGTTAATAGTAAACGCGGGCCGTAAAAAATATTGAAAACTGCAGGCCAGAAGGATGAACGGGAAAAGAAATGAGGAAACGCCCAAAAGACGAATTAAGGAATCGGCTGTATAAGATCCAGCTTTGCCGGTAAAATTATGCGTTGCATGACCACTAACAATGAAGTGGGTAAAGGAAGGATCCTGCGGCCGGTAGGAAACAAGGCACAAAAGCAAAAATAAGGCCAGGGAAAGACAAACTACTCCTTTAATTTCCCGGTTTCTTTTATTATTCTTTTGCTTTTCTGTTTTTTTCTCTTCCATATTATTATTTTGGTACATTAAAATAATAATTTGTCAACATCAAGGATTATTTCAGAAAAAAGATGATTTTACAAGTAGAGTAAACAATCCGAAAATCCAGCAATAGTAAGCAAAAAATTTCAGGCACGCCTCCTTTGTCCGGTTCAGCTTACGGAAAATACCGGCGGTTATCGTGGCGCCGGAGCGGGAAATACTGGGTAAAAATTTTTGAAGAATAACAAGATGAGCATTACTGCTGACAGGAAAAAGTTCGGTTAAGCCTTGAGCAATTCCCCAAATTAGTGGCAGAAAGGTTTAAATAGCCTCGCTTTTCAGATCATTAATGTTTAAATTTTCCGGTTCCTGCCAGGAATTATAATTTTTAATAATTATATTTCTAACCTTTTCAATCAGTTCATGACGATTTTCAATATCAAAACTTTTTACTTCTATTGGTTCTCCGATGACCAGCTTTATTTGACCAGGTTTTATTCGCACTGATCTTTTGGGCATAATCCGGTCGCTGCCTATAATAGAAACAGGCACAATGGGCACACCCGATTTTATGGCGAGATGAAATGCCCCCTGCTTGAAAGCTTTGATTTCTCCGTTGCAGCTTCTTGTGCCTTCCGGAAAGGTCATAATTGATTTTCCGTTCCTGATGCGCAACGCGGCTTCATCAATGCTTTGCAGGGCTTTCTCTCGATTATTCCGGTCAATTTCAATATATCCGGCGCTTTTCATCGCCGTGCCGAAAATAGGAATATTAAATAATTCTTTTTTAGCAATCCACCGAAATTGCACAGGGATATATGCCAGAGAAATTAAAATATCGAAGTCGCTTTGGTGGTTGGCCATGAAAATTTGCGGTTTTCCGTGCAGAAGATTTTCTTTGCCGATTACTGTCACTTTTGTGTTGCACATTAAAAGTAAAATTTTAGCCCAGAGATTGGCAACCGTATGAATTTTATTGTCGGCATCGGGGAAAATGGAAAAAACCACGGACCAAAAGGACATAAACACTGTTATAATAACACCCAACGTAACTAATAGTGCTGAATGAATCATAAACGTCCTTTCGTTCGAGTTTGAGTCCTTTCTTTCGGAGCAACTTTAAACACACATTCGCTACCTTACCACTAAAGAGTTTTGAGTATAAAAGAAGGAACATTGAGTGTCAATAAGTATATTGATAAAATTATAGTTTCTATGTTTCAGCACACAGGGGAAAAGGCATATATGTTAGGTCTGAATGGATACTGAAAATGGATAGCTACAGAAGACTGGATTTTGGAGTTATAATGGCCATTAAACAAATTTTTTTATTCAATAGACATCAGTGATTCCCATCGTTCCCATTCTGTGGCAGAGGGAAGATTATTTCCCTTGAGGAGGTTAACTATTGTCTTTTCATTAAAACGCAAATAGGGGTTGATTCGGCGTTCGTCGGCGATAGTTGAATAGACATGATCGTGATTGTAAGAGTTCAGGAAACGGTCGATATATTTATTGTCCGGTTCCAGATGTCGGGCAAATGCAAGGGAATCACGGATATAATCATGACCGGCATAAATTATGGTTTCATCAGACAAGGCCATCAGCCGTTTTATGGATAAATAAAAATTTTTCTGATTGCCGGAGAAACAATTGCCGACGGTTCCGTTGAAGAGGGTGTCGCCGGTGATCAAACTATTGCCTGTATGAAAGCAAACAGAGTCATCTGTATGTCCGGGAGTCCGGTAAACCAGGATTGTTTCTCCATCAATCATAATTTTATGATTGTCCGGAAGTGTAGCAGAATTCAAAAAATTTGTGCGAGACGCTTTGAGTAAGTGATTATTACCGGGCGTGTGATCGTAATGCGAATGTGTGTTGGTGACAAACTCAAGCGAGAGGTTTTTGTTTTTTAGGAAAGACAGTATTTCTCTCCATGCTCCTCCGTCAATAGCCATTGCTTGTTTTTCCCCATGGATTATATAGGCAAAATTATCTGTTCCGTAGCGAAATTGCTCAATATTTAACATGGTCAATCCCTTTTTATACTTTTTAAGAATCTATTCAGAAAAATAATGGTTAACAAATGACCTGTTGTTTTGGAAAAGAAGTATAAAGAAGATATCATTGGCGTGTCAAGATAATCGTAAAAATAGAAAAGGCATTTTTATACCGGTAATTTACATTTTTAGAAAACATTTGACAAATTAAGGTCTTGGTAATAATATTATACCGCTTTTTATAATGCTGGCGCTTAAAGCGCTTTTTTTAATTTTCAGGGTTAATCCTTTGGAGGAGTTATTTCCAAAACGTGCATAGACTTCTAACAAAAAAAAGAGCATTAAAAATTATTGCCAATTTTTCCCAAGCTGGTGTTCTTGTGGTCGGAGATGTAATGGTTGATCATTTCATTTGGGGAAATGTTTCCCGTATCTCGCCTGAAGCTCCCGTACCTGTGGTTGATGTCCAAAAGGACAGTATTTTGCTCGGTGGCTGTGCCAATGTGCTCAATAATATTTATGCGATGGGCGGTAAAGTTTATGTTGCCGGGGTCATTGGTGCAGATAATATCGGGAAAAAATTGCTTGCGGAATTGCGCGGACGGAAAATCGAAACAAAAGGCGTCGTTGTAGAAAAAGGAAGGCCGACTACTCTGAAAACGAGAATTGTTGCACATGGACAGCAAATGGTTCGTTTTGACAAAGAAAACAGAAAGCCTATCCCACAATCCAGCACCAATAAAATTCTGGAATATGTAAAATCATTGCGTGGAAAAATTGGGGCTATAGTTATTTCCGATTATAATAAGGGAGTTATTTCCAGGGATCTTATCGAAGGAATAAAGAAAATAGCGGAAGATTCAGGGATATTAATTTGTCTTGATCCAAAGCAAAACAATTTTTCTATATATCAAGGTGTGTATGTAATTACTCCTAACCACCATGAAGCCCAGCGTGCTGCCGGTATGGAAATAACCAATGCCGATGATATTCAGCGATTAAGCGAATCTCTTTTAAAAAAGTATTCCTTTAAAGCAATGCTCATCACGCGGGGAGAAGAAGGCATGAGTCTTTTTGAAAATGGCCGGAAAATTGTTCATACTCATTTCACGGCTCAAGCCAAAGAAATTTATGATGTGACCGGCGCCGGTGATACGGTTATTGGCATGCTTGCATTGGGCTTGGCCGCGCGGGCCAGTATAAAAGAAGCAACATGTCTGGCTAATCTGGCCGCGGGTATCGTGGTCGGGAAGATTGGTACGGCTACTGTTTCTCAAAAAGAACTTATAGAAGCGTTATGAGCAAACCGAATCCGTCGGAACCGGTAAAGTTGATTTTCAGCGTTTTTGCGAAAAAGACCGAACTATTAAAAGAAACTATAGAAATTTTATCTTCTGCTTATGGACAACCGGATTTCATAAGCGCGGTAACGCTCTTTGATTATACTAATTATTATAGCGCCGAGATGGGTGGAAATCTTGTCCGTCGTTTTCTTTCCATGGAAAAGTTAATCCGGCCGGAGGCCTTGCCTGACATTAAACTGGCAACAAATGAGATTGAGGATAAACTGGCATCGGATTCGCGGCGACAGGTAAATATTGATCCGGGTTATATATCCAAGGCGCATTTGATTTTAGCCACCGGCAAGGCTTACACTCACCGCCCCTATTTACGGGATGGGATTTATGCCGACTTAACGTTAGTTTATCAGGGAAAGAAGTTTTGCTCTCTGCCTTGGACTTATCCGGATTATGCGGATGAAAAGCAACTTCTAATGTTAAGCAAAATCAGGGCGAAATATTTATTGCAGTTAAAAATGGCGGATCAGTCATCACGTGTATGAACCCTAAGGCAAGCTTTAGAAACATTTCGCAGCAAGCTGCAGGATAATTCGACTAACAAATATTACTGCACTACGTTTGTAATATTTGAGTCTCATTAAATTGGAGTTTCACAATAAAAAATCCGCAATGTTCATTAAATTGGTGTATGATATATAAATGATAAAAAGCATGACCGGTTACGGCCGGGTAGAAACTGTTCAAGATGGCAGAAATATTATTGTGGAAGCGAAGTCCGTAAACCACCGCTTTTTGGAAATATTTCTGCGTACACCTTCAGTGCTTTTTCCTCTAGAAGCGGAGTTCAAAAAGAAAATTAGTGAGAGATTCAAACGCGGACGCATCGAAGTATCAATTAGGCTGGAAGGGGAAGGCACTGATGTCTCCAAAGTTAATTTAAATTTAGAAATTGCCCGTAATTATTTTGATGTTTTGAACCGGCTTAAAGCGGAGTTCAATCTGGAATCTCCAATCAGTTTAAAGACACTGGCAGGTTTTCGTGATATTTTTACTTCACCGGCGGAAACACAACTGAGTCCTGAATTCTTAAACCAGGTGGAAAAAACGTTTTTGGAATCGTTGGCGATGCTGAGCAATATGCGGCAGGATGAGGGACTGGCCATGTTTCAAGACATGGATATGAGGCTCAAGGAGATTACGGGAATTCTGGAAACCATTAAATTACGCGCACCGCAAGTTGTTCTTGAGTATCAGAAGCGTCTATCTGAAAGGATTAAGGAATTGACAGTTGGATATGCGCTCGACGATGCACGTTTAAATCAAGAGGTTGCAGTTATGGCAGAAAGAAGTGACATTACGGAAGAAATAGTGCGGATGCGTAGTCACATCGGCCAGTTTGAAGAGTTGTTGCTAAGCGAGGGAACTGAAGGAAGAAAAATCGATTTTCTCCTGCAGGAAATGAATCGCGAAATTAATACCATTGGTTCGAAAGTCAGCGACGTGGAAATAACTCGTAAGGTGATTGAAGTTAAAAGTGAATTGGGTAAATTGCGCGAGCAAGCGCAAAACATCGAGTAATATTATGGCCAAAAGGTTATTTATAGTTGTCTCTGCGCCCTCCGGCACAGGGAAAAGCAGTATTTGCCAAAAGTTTACGCAGGCTTGTCCTGAAATTAAATTTTCGGTTTCCTACACATCGAGGCCTCCGCGCCCCAATGAAGTAAACGGGAAAGATTATTATTTTATTTCCCGTGAAGAATTTCAGGCGCGTATTGATCAAGGTGAATTTGTCGAGTGGGTGGAAAACTACGGCCACTTATACGGGTCTTCCAGGAAAACCATGGAAGAGTTTCTCCATGATGGACAGGATTTATTGCTGGATATCGAACCGCGGGGCGCTAGAAAAATAAAACAAAAGTTTAAGGGAGGTGTTTATGTTTTTGTGCTTCCCCCATCCCGTGACGAACTTTTAAAACGGTTGGAAGGACGCGGTTGCGAAACCGAAGAAGTTATTCAAAACCGGTTCGATCAAGCGAAAAGTGAATTAAAAGAAATTTCGTGGTATGATTACATAATTTTTAATAAAGATTTGGAAACGGCCGTCAATCAATTGATTGCGATTTATGTTGCCCAGAAATGTAAAAGAAGCAGGTTGCAAAGTGAAATTAAACAAGTTATTAATAAAAAAATAATATAATTTAAGGAGATACATCAATGGCAAGAGTTACAATAGAAGATTCTTTGCTTGTTGCCAAAACTAGGTTTGGTTTGGTATCACTGGCTTCAAAACGAGCGCACCAGTTACTGAAGGGATCAGCGCCGTTAGTGGAGTGTAAAAACAGGGAAATCGTGCGGGCACTGCGCGAAATTGCCGCAGGCAGGGTCGTTTACGCTAATCCCGAATACTTGAACGGAACGAAGGAAGATTTTAAACCAATTCCTGATAGCTCTGAGTTCATCGGCGATGAAGAATATATCGAATAAAACGGCGAATGATAAACTCATCTTTGCTCTTGATGCTGACAATTATGAGGAAGCTTTATCATGGGTGGAGCTCCTCTCCGGCCATATCGGTATGTTTAAAGTTGGCAATGAATTGTTTACTGCCGTCGGGCCGAGAATAATTGAAAGCATCAAAAAAAGAGGCCAGAAGGTATTTTTAGATCTCAAATTTCATGATATTCCCAACACCGTTGTTCGTGCGGCTCAAGCCGCTGTCAGATTGAATGTTGATATGCTTAATGTTCATGCATCGGGTGGCAGCCAGATGATTAAGGAAACAGTTTTTGCCGCCTGGGCTTGTGCTGATAAACTGGGGCAAACGAGGCCGATTCTTTTGGCGGTAACAGTACTTACCAGTTTAAATAGTGCTGATTTGGCAGAAATTGGATTTCAAAAAGACACAAGGGAATTGGTTTTACATTTGGCCAAATTGGCGCAAACTGCGGGCGCATCGGGTGTCGTAGCTTCAGCGCAGGACATCGCCCTGCTGCGGGAGAATTTTGACGATAAATTTATCATCGTAACGCCTGGTATACGCAATGCAAGCGCAACAACAAAAGACGATCAAAAAAGAACTCTCAGTGCATATGAGGCTGTAAAAACAGGTGCCGATTACATCGTTGTGGGCAGACCGATTCGCTTAGCCCCAAAACCTTTGGAAGCTTGCCGGCAAATTGTCCAGGAAATTGCTGATGGTTTAGCGGCAAGATGATTAATTTACGAAAATGGAAAGCAGAACATGGAGGTAATTTACGGTATAAATTCCATTAAGGCTCTTCTCCGGCAGCAGGACAGCGGATGGGAAAAAATTATCATTGCCTCCGGAAGGGGCGGATCTTCCGTAAAAGAAATAATCGAGATTGCCAGGCAAAAAATAATTCCTGTTGAGTTTTACCAGCGAAAATATTTAGATGAATTGGCGGGAACGCCTGATCATCAAGGAGTTATTGGCCTGTGCAAATCTTTTGTTTATGCGGATTTAGATATATTAATAAAAAACCGCAACAAATCTTTTAATTTTGATCTAATTTTAGTCCTCGATAGCATTATGGATCCCCAAAATTTGGGATCAATAATTCGTACCGCCTATTGTTTAGGCGCAAACGGTGTAGTGATTCCGGAAGACAGGGCGGCTCCGGTTACTGCTGCCGTTAATAAAGCTTCCGCCGGAAGCGTCCAGCAAATACCTATTGCCAGAGTGATTAATTTATCACAAACGCTTGATTATTTAAAAGATAAAGGGTTTTGGGTTTTTGGAGCGGAAGCTCATGCTGGAAGCAATTTGCAAGAGATGAATTTTAATTGTCCTGTGGTTCTGGTATTAGGAGGAGAGGCAAAAGGCATCAGGCCATTAGTGAAAAAGAAATGTGATTTTCTGCTGACTATTCCCATGGCGGGAAACTTTGATTCCTTGAATGTTGCCGTGGCTGCGGGAATTATCCAATATGAGGTATTTTGTCAACGCAATAAAACAGGGCCAGTTAAAAAATAAACAATTTGCGGCTTCCAATAAATTTAACATTTAACTTGTTGAATTTATATGTAAGCTGGATTATAATATTAAAAAATAAAGTTATTCCAATGTAAAGAAAGGATCTCCAAATATGCCAATTTTTATTTGGGAAGGTGCAACAAAAAAAAATGAGGTAAAAAAAGGAGAGATGGAAGCGGCTGACGAAGTTACCGTTCGTAATCTTCTGCGCCGGCAAGGATTTAAATCCATTGAAGTCAAAAAGAAACCGAAAGATCTTGTTGAATATCTGCCTTTTTTAAAAGGGAAAATTAAAGAAAAAAACGTGGTTGTTTTTTGCCGGATTTTTTCCACAATGATCAATGCAGGCCTTCCGCTTATTCAGTGTTTGGACCTTTTAGCCCAACAGGAACAAAACAAAGCTTTTTCTAAAATTATTCGATCAATAAAAGAAGATATTGAGGGCGGTACAAGTTTAACCAATGCTTTAAAGAAATACCCCAAGATATTTGATGAACTTTTTGTGAATTTGATTGCTGCCGGTGAAGCCGGCGGTATATTGGATGTTATTTTGGAACGCCTTTCGTCTTACATGGAAAAAGCGATGAAGTTAAAATCACGCGTTAAAGGTGCGATGACTTATCCCGCAGCTGTTTTAGTTATCTCCATTTCTGTAGTCGCTTTATTGCTTCTCAAGGTTATTCCTGTATTTAAAAAAATGTTTGAAAGTATGGGCGGACAATTGCCCGGTCCTACCCAATTTTTAATTACGACAAGTGAGTTTACACAACATTATTTTTTATACATAATTGTTGTAATTGTTGTCATTTCTATGGCCTTTGCCAGGTTTTATAAAACGGATAAGGGGCGCTGGATAGTGGACTCTCTAGTGCTCAAAACTCCGATTTTCGGAGAATTGTTGAAAAAGGTTGCTGTGGCTAAATTTTCGCGTACGCTTTCGACAATGATGAGTTCCGGCGTACCAATTTTGGAAGGACTGGCCATTGTCAGTAAGACTTCCGGTAATGTAGTTGTCGAAAATGCTTTATTAAAAACACGCCAGAGTATTAGTGAAGGCCGGTCTATAGCGGAACCGCTGGAAGAAACGGGAATTTTCCCGCCCATGGTGGTACAAATGATTTCTGTGGGAGAAGCGACGGGTGCCCTGGATTCGATGCTCAATAAAATTGCTATTTTTTACGACGATGAAGTTGATGTTGCGGTGGATGCAATGACTGCGCTATTGGAGCCGATAATGATGGTTTTTCTGGGAGGAGTCGTTGGCGGTATGATTATCGCGATGTATCTGCCGATCTTTAAACTTGCTTCCGTTGTTGGCTGATATAGACATTATGTTACAAAATTGGAAATAATCACGGGTATAAACCCCAAAGCAAGCTGCGGGGTATTGCACCCTCCGCTTCGCGGGATAATTCGACTAACGCTTCAAACTTCATTTCGCTCGTTTTCAGCGAGTCTCATAAAGTTTCACAATAAAATGGTCGGGATGGCGCGATTTGAACGCGCGACTCCTGCGTCCCGAACGCAGTGCCCTACCAAGCTGGGCCACATCCCGACACGGTCAGGGACATTATATAATTTATTTCTAATTGTCCACTTATTTATTTATGAAACTCCAATTTAATGAAAATCAGATATTACAAGCGTAGCGCAGTAATATCTGTTAGTTGAATTATCCCACGTGCGAAGCTAAGTGGGACTATATAATTAGACTCACGCTTCATAAACAAAGTGCATATCCTGAATAACCTAAAGGTCACGTGGGGTCATCTGCGACTGAAGCTTGAAGGTCGAATCAATGACATTCGCTGAAAATAAGTGAAACGAAAGTTGAAGTGCAAATGGAATTAATTCCACAAAGCGGAGAGCATGATACCAAGTAGCAATAGGTTCCAATATCTTGCTTTGATGTTCATACTTGTGATTCAGTCCAAATCTCATTTTCTTAAATTAAACACAAATCTTATTCCTATTTATTGTATAAGTTGGGATGTAATACCCCCAGGTTGCTTTCGAATCGGTTTCCAAAGATTGCTTTGGGGTTCCTCTGATTATAAATATTTTTACCTTTCTTTAATGTATATAGGCAATTGTTTTTTATTTAAGGGCGTGTTATATAATAACTTAACATTATTGAAAAAAGGATGTTCTGCCGGTGATTATATACGATCTAAAGTGTGAGAAGGGACATAGGTTCGAGGGCTGGTTTAAGGACCAGCAGAATTGGATTTTACAAAATTCGCAAAAACTGGTTTCTTGTCCGGTTTGTAATAGCTCGAATATCGAAATGATTCCTTCTTCAATTACGATTTTGGGAAAGGATTCACGGGCGGCAGGCAAGCTTCAGGAAAAGGAATTTTCTCCCGCTGGCGCCCTGAAAATGTTACATCAATATATCGATAAGAATTTCGAGGATGTGGGTGATAAATTTGCCGAAATTGCCTTAAAGATACATTACGGGAATGAAGAAAAACGAAATATCAAAGGGACAAGTACGCCGCAAGAAGAAGAAAACTTAAAAGAAGAAGGTGTTCAGTTCATTAAAGTTCCTTTTTTAAAAATGGATAGTTAATCAAATTTCCCCCGGTTTCCTTTTTGCCGGCATAACTTGATATTTCCCGACTTAAAATAGGTTTTTTGTTATTTTACAGGCTTTAATCTATGCATAAAATTTATAAAAGTATCATTGAAGGTATAGGCAACACTCCCTTGGTGGAAATCTCCCGGCTTAATCCCAATAAAAAAGTAAAGATTTTTGCTAAACTGGAAAGTGCCAATCCCGGTGGTTCCATTAAGGATCGCACTGCATTATTTATGATTGAGAATGCGGAAAAGAGGGGAGAATTAAACCATAATAAAATTATTTTAGAAGCAACCAGCGGCAATACGGGAATCGGCTTGGCGATGATTGCCGCGGCGAAGGGATATAAGTTGTGTTTAACCATGTCGGAAGCGGCAAGCGAGGAGAGAAAAAAGATTCTACGGGCCATGGGCGCTGAATTGCATTTTACTCCGGCTGCTCAAGGTACCGATGGCGCCATCGAAGTTGCCTACAAGATGCTGCGCGAAAATCCGGATAAATATTTCGGCACAGATCAATTCAATAATGAGGATAATGTTGCCGCTCATTATTACGGTACTGCCCAGGAAATTTGGGAGCAGACTGACGATGCGGTAACTATGGTGGTATCGAGTCTTGGCACGAGCGGCACGGCTATGGGGATTTCTAAACGGCTCAAAGAACTAAACCCGGAAATTAAAATAATAGGCGTTGAGCCTTATCTTCAGCATAAGATTCAAGGACTAAAGAACATGCGGGAGTCCTACCGTCCGGGAATATTTGATAAAGCCAGACTCGACGAAAAGGTAAATATTTTAGATGAAGATGCATTTGAGATGTCCCGAAGGCTTACCCGCGAAGAAGGTATATTAGCGGGAATGAGTTCCGGTGCGGCCATGTTTGTTGCCGCGCAGAAAGCCCGGCAAATGGAAGAAGGATTAATTGTTGTCATCTTTCCGGATAGCGGAGAGCGTTATTTAAGCACGGAGTTGTTTTCTTTTAAGGAAGATATTTCAACTTTTAGCCTCTACAATATTCTTAAACGCCGGAAAGAACTGTTCAAACCGATTAAGGCTGATGAAGTGAGAATGCATACCTGTGGGCCAACGGTTCATGATGCGCCTCATTTGGGAAATTACCGGCGCCTTGTAGTGTCCGATTTAATTTTACGCTATTTAATTTATAAGGGTTACAAGGTAAAGCATGTCCTGGATATTGTAGATCTCACTGACAAATCGATTAAAGGATCAGAAAGAGAGGGAATGGACCTTCCCGAGTATTCCAATAAATACTTAAAAATATTTTTGGAAGATGCGCAATTTCTGAACATTCATCAGGATAATATTTATGTGAAGGCATCGGAAAATATTGAAGAGATGCTCAAAATTGTCGAGAAATTGGTCGATAAGAATTATGCATACGAAAAATTACATTCAGTTTATTATGATATTTCTAAATTGGCTGACTATGGTATTCTTTCCAATATTGATTTAGGAAAAACAAGACTTGGTAGAACCATAGATTTAGACGAGTATGAAAAGGATCACCCAATGGATTTTGCTTTGCTGCGGCGGGCAAACCTGGGGGAGCTGAAAAGAGGTATTTACTATAAGACTAAATGGGGTAATGTCAGGCCCGGCTGGCATTTGGAATGCTCGGCAATTTCTAATAAGTATCTAGGGGCAACTTATGACATTCATATAAGCGGGGCTGATGAAACATTTCCCCATTGTGAAAATATTTTAGCCATTAATAAAGCGCTTTCCGGTCACAGCGGAGCTAATTACTGGATAAATGCCGAGTTGATTCTGGTTGACGGCAAAAAAATGTCGCGCTCTCTAAATAATTCGTTACCGTTGGTTCAATTGCGTCAAGATGGTTACAGCGGCAGGGATATACGTTTTTTCCTGCTGGCGATGCATTATCGTAAGCCAGTTAATTATTCGGAGGGCGCGCTGCAGACGGCAAAAAATACGGTTAAGAAAATCCATACGTTTATTTGCCGGATCAACGCTGTTAATAATGATAAAGAAGATAGTTTTGCGGAAATCGATCAACTGATATACGATCTTAAGCATGATTTCGTTGCCGCGTTAGACGATGATTTAAATATTGCCGGTGCACTGGCAGCGCTTTTTAATTTTATTGGTAAAGTAAATTTTCCTTTAACCCAGGGTATGATAAATAAAAACAATGCTCGGAAAATACTGGTAGCACTGGAAAATATCAACGAAGTGCTGGGAGTGATGGATTTTGATGTGCAGGTTGCTCAAGGGGAAATAAGCGAGTTGATCGACAAAAGAGAGGCTGCCAGAGGCGCTCATAATTGGGAGGAAGCAGATTCCTATAGAGTGCAGTTAGCCGAACTTGGCGTTGATGTTTTGGACACGTCCCAAGGGGTGATCTGGCGATTTAAGTAAAGTAGCTATGAATGATCTGAAAAAATCAGTAATAGCCGGCTCTTGGTATCCCGGAGCACCATCCATTCTAAGAAGGGATATTGAGAATTACTTTAATTCGGTACCCGACTTGGAATTGCAGGGAGAAATTGTAGGTTTGATAGCTCCTCACGCCGGTTACGTTTATTCCGGACAAATTGCCGCAAATGCTTATAATCTCATCCGCGGGAAAAAATACGATGCGGTTATTGTGATTGGGCCGAGCCATAGAGTTGCTTTTCATGGTGTATCTATTTTCAGCAAGGGTGGTTATGAAACGCCCCTGGGAATTGTTCCTGTTGCCGAAGAACTCGCTGAAAAAATTAAAAATTTAAGTAAAGTAGTGGCCGATGTCCCAGAGGCGCATCAGCAGGAACATTCTGTGGAAATTCAGCTTCCATTTTTACAGGTCGCGGTGGGTAATTTTTCATTTATTCCTTTGGTAATGGGAGATCAGGGTGCAAATACCTGCCAGGAACTTGCGATGGCGATATATGAGGCGACGCGCGACAAAAAAATATTGATTGTAGGCAGTTCCGATTTATCTCATTTCTACAACTATAACATAGCGAAAAAATTGGATGCTGTTGTTTTGGGATACTTAAAAGAAGGCAATGCGGTTGGACTTTTGGAAAGTTTTGAAAATGGAAATGCTGAGGCTTGCGGCGGCGGGCCAATGGCAGTGGTTTTGCTGGTGGCGCGTATGATGAGCGCGAATAAAGCGTATCTTTTGAAATACGCCAATTCCGGAGATGTAACTGGCGATAAAAGTTCCGTTGTCGGATATGCGGCGGCAGTTTATTGTAAATAAATAATAAGGGAGTATAAAATGGAATTAACAGCGAAAGAAAAAGATACTCTTTTGGATATAGCGAAAAAAGCAATTGCGGCTAAAGTTAACAACAAAGATATACCTAAATTAAATGTGGATTCGGAAAACCTTAAGGAGAAAAGAGGCGCATTTGTAACTTTGAAAAAACGCGGTCACTTGCGCGGCTGTATAGGTTATATAAAGCCAACTAAGCCGCTTGGTGAAACTGTGCAGGAAATGGCTATCGCTGCGGCTTTTCATGATCCACGATTTCCGTCTTTAAAGCCGGATGAAGTTCGGGATTTAACTTTTGAAATATCCGTGTTGAGCCCATTGAAACGAATTGGCGATATTAATGAAATTGAAGTGGGAAACCACGGATTATACATAGTCCGTGGTTACAAATCCGGTTTGTTATTGCCGCAAGTGGCCGTTGAATATGAATGGGATAGAGAAACTTTTTTAAAAGAGACTTGCTATAAGGCCGGACTGCCAATGCAGGCTTGGATGGATAAGGAAACGGAAATTTATATATTTTCGGCAGATTATTTTGGTGATACCGACTGACCTTGTAATATTCTTTGTTCAACACTTGATATAAACAACTGTTTTAAGGATATTTTTGTGATAAAAATTAATAAATTTTTAGTTGTCGGGATTTTACTTTTGGTTTTGCTGGGAGGATTTGTTTTATTTTCACCAAGGTTTTTACTTTATTCTTCAGAATATAAGAAAGCAAATGCGATAATACTTCTTCTCGGACCCGATTTTAAAGCGCGTCAAAAAGAAGCCTATAAATTGATAAATGATGGAATGGCGGATTACTTAATTATTCCGGCGTATCATAAGACCTATAGAATTTATGATAACGGGACTATGAAATATTTATCACCGAATTTATACCCGTCTAAATCAGGTCAAAAAAATATTGATGCGCCTCCAAGCTTTTATGAAGATACACATTTGGAGATAATTGAAGCCCAAAAAGTAATGTTTGGTTACGGTCTGAATTCCGCGATATTAGTCAGTTCACCGTATCATATGCGCCGGATCCAGTTAATCGTCATGAAAGTATTTGGTACAAATAAAGGCAATTTTTATTTTGTGCCGACAAGTTACGAAAAGGCTCCAGCCAACTTTTGGGAATTATCGTTAGCAGATTGGAAAAAAGTGAGAAAGGAATACGGGAAAATACTTTGGTTTTTTATTTATTTTCCTTGGTCAAGGTAGAATAATAAAACCCAAGTTTCAGTCGCAGATGACCTTCAGGTTATGCACTCTTTTTCTAAAACATGATGGCTCTTATATAATCTCACTTCGCTTCGCACGTGGGATAGTTCAACTTACAGATATTACTGTGCTGCGCTTGTAATATCTGAGTTTCATTAGAATTGGGGTTTCACTAAAACCCCCCTTAAAACTTTTTGTTTTAAGGGGGGCGTGCTATATCTACAGATCATGTTTTTTTGATGTTGTCAGCGGCGCTTAAACATCATTTCTTTTATGATTTTGATACAATCCTCTTAGCTG
>Ga0209777_10002225_pt1 | contig 26063 bp, 24 predicted proteins | sample FrelakmetHBP12HB_FD_187147 | JGI IMG/M metagenome (GOLD analysis project Ga0209777, IMG submission 187147) | Freshwater lake sediment microbial communities from the University of Notre Dame, USA, for methane emissions studies -HBP12 HB (SPAdes)... | ecosystem: Environmental > Aquatic >... | reverse complement strand
AAAACTTAACATCGCCCGACACCGGGTTGAATTTTGCCTTGATTTTCTGTCCTTTTTGGCCGTAGTCTTTTTTGTAAGCAGTGGCAATTGCAGCCTCAATTGTTTCAATAACTTTCTCTGGCGAAATGCCTCTTTCCTCTGCGATTTGAGCTAATGCTCCCTTAAACGACTTAATGTCCATGTGTTTAGAAATCCCAAATCCCAAAATCCAAATCCCAACCAAATCCTAATTTCCTAAATCCCAAAATGTTTTAGGATTTAAAATTTCAGAGTTTTGTTGGTCATTAGGGTTTGGTCATTGGGGTTTTATTAAATAAAATGCCCGTGGTCAGACGGACAAGTTAATTCATTTCCTTGATTATTAAATTAGTTTAGCAAAATATTGAACCTGTGTCAATCCTTCACCCAAACTTTACAAAACTTGAACGAAGGGTCAATACTTATAATTACCCCCTATAAAAGGGAAAAAGCACTTCGTAAGAAGTGCCTGGCCGAAGGGTTTTAGTATTGTGTGGGGTGGCAGCAATGCTGCCGGATTCGGTCAGGGGGTCGAACTGTCAAGGTTCTTTCAATTTCAGTATATTCTGATGAAAGAACCTTGTCAATACCTAAACTGTGGATAACTTTTGAATGTTTTAGACATTTTAAATTATGTATCTTCAACAACATTTTTAAAATAATCAATTTTAGGATTTTCGCTATCCATTGAAACAGCAATTATATCAACTTGGCATGGATAATTTTGCGGAAATTTATTTTTTTCTAGCCAAATTTCCGCCAATCGCTTGTATTTATTTTGTTTTTTATAATCGACTTTTTCCTCTGGGAAAAAGTCGCCCTGAGCTTGCCGAAGGGCTTTCACTTCGACAAAATGTACGGTTTTATCGGCAAATAATCCTTTTCTCTCGGCTATAATATCAATTTCTCCAAAGTTTATCCTATAGTTTCTCCCCAAAATCTTATACCCATTCTTCACAAGATATTCACAAGCCAATTTTTCGCCTTCATCCCCCACTAATTTTGAGGCATTTTTTCCGCTTATATTTTGTTTAGTCCCTTTACCCCCAAAATTAGTCGGGGACAAGTTTCCTAATTCTTTTGTATTCATATTAAAAATCAAAATAATTTTTTCCTGTTTTGTGGGCTTCAATATAGCTTGGGACTGGTCTAAATAATGGTTGGGGCAAATTATTTATATCATACCAATCCCAGCCTTCGCACTTATCTGGCTCCATCACTTTCGGTTCTCCATTTTCCCAATCAGCCATTAAGCCTATGTCTGTATAATGTTTATTATATCCTTTCAGATTCATAAGGCGCAAAAAACGAACATTTGTAATTTTTATTCCAGCTTCTTCTGCGACTTCGCGTTTCGCGCAATCTTCAAAGGATTCCATATATTCTAAATGCCCGCCCGGCCATGCATATTCGCCTGCGCCATGGGTATTTTTCCGTTTGCCGAGAAGAACTTTCCCATTTTTAAAAATCATCACACCAATACCTACTTTTGGTCTTTGGTTTTCTTCCATATTTTTATTATTTTAATTTTAAATATTCTTTTATAGAATCGACCGTACTTGGTGTTATTTTTCCTGGCAAATCATCTAATTTAAACCATTTGACCTCTTCGTGTTTTTCAGGTTCCAAATTTTGAACTTCTCCATCAATTATTTTTGCTAAATAATTAAGAGATATCCAATGCTGGTTTACGCCTTCTATCATACTTTCAGTAAATCCTAAAAATTTAATTATTTCAATTTCCACACCTAATTCTTCTTTAATTTCTCTTTTCAATGCTTCTTCAACTTTTTCTCCAAATTCAATTCCGCCGCCTGGCTTTGCCCAAAAACCTGCTCCATTCCTGGCTTTAGAAGTTCTTTTTTGCAAAAGAGTTTCATTTTTATCATTTACAATTAACGCGCCACATCCAACGCCAACGCAATTAAAACCTGCTTTCATATGATTTTTATCTTTTATTATTAATTATTTTTTAGAAATTTACCATTTTGACTTCGCCATGTCCTTCGTCTTCCTCTTCTTCGCCCTCTGCGCTCAGTACTTCTTCTGATTCTGTTTCCTCATCTTCTAATTTCAAAAATCCGCCGGCCTGCAATTCCCAAAGTTTTTTGTACAAACTGTTTTCATTTTCCAAAAGATCCTTGTGGCTTCCTTGTTCAATAATTCTGCCATTGTCTATGACAATAATTCTGTCCATTTTTTGAATTGTTGACAGCCGATGGGCGATTACAATTGTTGTTTTTTCTGCCATTAAATTATTCAAAGCGTCCTGAATCAACATTTCAGAATGCGAATCCAAGCTTGAAGTTGCCTCGTCTAAAATCAAAATTGGAGCATTTTTCAAAATTGCTCTGGCAATTGCGACTCTCTGTCTTTCGCCGCCAGACAATTTTATTCCTCTTTCTCCAACATAAGTTTCAAAACCCTGCGGCAGTTCTTTTATAAATTCATCACAATGCGCCAGCGTAGCTGCTTTTTTAATTTTCCCTAGATCGCTTTGCGACCGGGATCCCGGCTCGCCTTTGGCGAGCTTAGGGACTTCTTTTTGCATTTCTTCTATTTTTCCGTAAGCGATATTTTCTGCCAAAGTTCTATGGAATAAAATCGGGTCCTGCGGAACCATTGAAATATTTTTCCTCAAGCTTTCCTGCGTTGCCTCTGAAATATCCTGCCCGTCAATTAAAATTTTTCCTGAGGTGGCAGAATATAACCTTAAAAGCAATCTCACAAAGGTTGTTTTTCCAGCTCCCGACGGCCCCACTAATGCCACTTTTTCTCCGGGCTTAATTGTCAAATTTATATTTTCTAAAACCTGATGCATTTGATTGAAACCAAAAGTAATATCGTTAAATTCAATTTCCCCTTTGTCAACTACAAGTTCTTTAGCTGAAGGCAAATCCTTTATTTCGTGAGACAAGAGATTTATTTCAACCATTTCTTTTGAATCAGCATATCCCTGATATAAATCTCTTACCAACCTGGTAAAGCCCCAGAGCTGGTTGATTATATTCAACACATATGCCTGAAGCAAAACAAAAACACCGATTGTTATCAAACCCTGCTGCCAATATTTTATGGCGTAAAAAAATAAAACGAATTCTATTATAAAACTTAAAAATGCCTGGCCACCCTCTATTACCGCGTCTAAATTCCAAGCGAAAATTGTTATTTTCGCTTGCTCATTTGTAACATTTTTGTATCCTTGCGATTCAAATTTATAGCCGCCAAATAGCTGGACATTGTTTTGATTTGCAATTGTGTCAGCCAAATATCCCGTTGCTTTTGAGTCAATTTCAGCTGCTTTTATGTCATATTTTAATTTCCATCTTGAAAAACCGACATTAAAAGACAAGAAAATAATTATCCAAATTGCCAAAATCAAGTCAATCCATTTGTTTATGAAAAAAAGCACAATAATTATGGAAACAACTCTTACAGCCAACGGCAGTAAATTCCAAACTAAGTCATCTGTTATTCTTTCAAAAGCTCTGGCAAACCTGTTAACTTTCTGTACAAGGGAACCGGCAAAATTATTTACAAAAAAAGAATAAGAATGCAGCATCAAATGGTCATAGGACTGCTGCTTTAAATTTGCCATAACTTTGGGCTCATAAGCATTATTTGCCAAGGTGGCTACGCGGTAAGAAATCCAGTAAAGGGCATTAAAAAATAAAACATAAAAAATTATTGTTAAAAGATTTTTAGCCAAAAATGTTTTATCTCCGCCGCTTGCAATAACATCAAAAAAGTTTTTATAGAAAAGTGGAATTATTATAGTGATAACATTTCCTAAAATTATGGAAATAATTAAAACAAAAAGCAGCCATTTTTTTGGCTTGATTCCATTCCAAAAAGCAGCCAAAATATCTTTGAGCTTTACTTCAGGATAAACAATGTTTTTTTGTACTTTTTCTGATGGCATAAAAATATTAATTATTTTTTAAAATTGAATAAAAAATTACCAGCCGCCTCCTCCTCCGCCGCCGCCTCCACCTCCTGCGCCTCCTCCTCCGCCCGCACCAGAAGATCTGCCAGTGCTATTGGATATGCTAGAAGTTATATTATTCAGCTGACTGGTGAAACTATTTAAATCAAAATTAGTTGGCGTTGATCCGACAAACCAAACCGGATGATAATTTTTGAAATAATCATCGCCATATATCAACTGCATTTTCTTTGCCCATAATTCAGCGATTCCAAAAATTATTGCATATGGCAAAAATTTATCAAAAATGTTTTCCTTTTCATAAAATTGCTGGCGATAATTTTCTGCTTCCTTCATATATAGTTCGAATCCTTTGATCTTAAAAAGCAAATCAACACCTTTTTGTGTACGTTTCGGCATCATTATCCCAAACAAAATAAAAATAATCGCTGAAATCAAAAGACTTAAAAATAATTTTATAGAAATAATTGTCATCCAAAAAGAGAGCCAGAACAGGATTATTCCAAATACAAAAAAATAAATCGAATATTTTTTACCTTCTTTAACGGACCAATCTTTTTCTACAACATCATTCTCCGCCAATCTTTTAATCTCTGGAATACTTTGGTAGAACATTTGTGCCCTAAGATCTGAAATTTTTACACTGTCTTTGCTAGTGAAAAGAGCTCCCAATAAATATTTCTCTGTTTCTGTCAGAGTATCTATTTCATTGTAATTTTCTGATTTTTCCAACTCGTAGTCCTTATATTTAAAGAATAAAACTTTTTCATCAATTTCTTTTATAGCAATGATTTTTTTAACAGCTAAATCTATAATCGTAGCTGTTATAAAACTATTTTTCCAAATTCCATGAGACAAAACTATTCCCATTTGGATTGGAGTTATATCATCTGGTATCCCAAATTCCGGCGGAATTGGTTTTTTCATTTTTGGATCTTTGCCATATTTTATCCACCTTGAAAAAACAAAAATGAAAATTCCTAATGGGATTAAAAAACATAAATACCAAAAATAATCTCCATACTTCTCCATAAATGTCGGTATATATGGAGTAAAAATATTTTTTGGGAAAGTTATAGAAACTGTTAAACCTTGATCTCGTATAAAGCCAGAAGTAGAAATAAAATTTAAAACGTTATTTGAATCCCAAGAATATGTTGCCAAACTTGTGTCTTGCGAACCCAGCGACCCGGCATAATAATCTATTTTTGTGTTTTGACTGTTTATTTCACTTGGAAAATATATTTTAGCAGAAAAATTATCTATATCAATAGTCCATAAATTTCCCAATAAATTCCAATACAATTCGTCAAAATCCTTATTGCCAAATCTAATAGCATTTTTAACTTTATATATAATTTTATAATTGTTTTCTCCTTGGAGGGTCACATTCGGGTCTCCAATTTTCCAAGTAATTGTATGGTTTGCATAATCATTTATAGTTGAGTATCTGTATGGATTGCTATTAAAATCTGTTATACTCACCAGTTCAATCGGCGTTTTAAATATTCCGCCACTATCGGTTTTTGTTTCTGTAGGAAGCACTCTAAAAATTCCGTGTTTGTCCAAAAGATTCCCGCAATCGGCAGTAATATTTTCTGTAATAAGCAATGATGAATCTTCATTCACCACGATATTTGTTTCGAAATTTTTTATATACCAGTCAGTAATTTCATCAGGATTTCTGGCATAAGCAAACTGACCAATTGATAACAAAGAAAGAACCAAAGATAATATCAAAAAATATTTTTTAACCATGTTTATATTTAATTAAGATAATATTTTTCTATTGGCATAGTGGACCTGGGCAGAATCGGACTGCCGCCTCCCCGTTGCGAACGGGGCGTTTTGCCACTTAACTACAGGCCCAAGCCACATTTTGCTTTAGCAAAAGTGTAATTTTTAATTTCCAATTTTCAATTTTTAAATAATTTTGCCTATTTTATTTTAAATTTTTTTGCTGATTCTTTGTCTAATATAACAATAACATTTTTATGCCTTTGCAAAATAGAAGCAGGAACTTTTGTAGAAACTGGCCCAAAAATCGTATTAAAAATCGCTTCACTTTTTTTCTCTCCGCTGGCTAAAAGAATGATTTTCTTGGCTCCCATAATCGTGCTTATCCCCATTGTAACAGCTTTTCTAGGAACATCTTTTTTGCTTTCAAAAAATCTGGAATTGTCTTCAACCGTGGTTTTCGCCAAATAAATTTTCCGCGTTTTGGAAGAAAATTTTGAGCCGGGCTCATTAAACCCAATATGCCCGTCTCTGCCAATTCCTAAAACCTGCAGATCTATGCCTCCTGACTCTTTTATTTTCTTGTCGTATTTCTGATAATCTGGCTTAAAATCATTCGGGAAAAATGTATTTTTAATATCGATGTCTGTTTTGGAAAATAAATTTTTCTTCATAAAAAAATGGTAACTTTTCTGATCTTCGGCGGATAATCCTGAATATTCATCTAAATTAAAAGTTTTAACTCTTTTAAAGGTTATTTCCCTTTTTTCACATTTTTCAGCAAGCATCCCATACATTTTTTGGGGAGTAGAGCCTGTTGGTAATCCTAAAATGGTTGTCGGTTTTTGTTTTAAAAATGACGCTATAATATCAGCTGCCCTCTTTGAAAGGGCATTATAATCTTTTTCAATATATATTTTCATATTAATTGATTATATTTTTTTCTATTCTCCCAAAACTTTCAATTTGTTATCAAACATCTTACTTGGATCCAAAAATAGCATGGATTGCTTTAAAAAATCATCGAATGATAAATCTGGATTTTCCAAAATAAAATCGCAAATTGCAGGGATATAATGCAAAATACGCGCGTCTTCTCTCCTAGCATGTATATCTGTATCTTTTAGTATTATTTCTCTTATTACTTTTGGATCTTTTGTCAGTCCTACGACAGGAGATAGTTCTCCCCATATTTTTGCTATTTTTTCTTTTATTACGTCGCTTAATCCTTCTGTTTCTTTTTGGAAGGCATCTTTCAAAAAATCAATATCTTCTTTCGAGAGATATGGCTTAATCTTTTCCAAATCAATTAAATCGTAGCTTCTATTTTCATGCGCTTTATAATATGCGGTAATTACCGGCTGAGAAAGATTTATTTCTTTTCCATTCGCCAGCTTTTTTTTAACAGGCTCAAAATATTCTTTTGGAATTTTTGTTCCAAAATAACCGATGATATCTCCATTCTCATCCATTCTGCGAAGATGCAAATCCATGGAGTCATAAGGTTCTTCCGCATCTTTCTTGCTTTTCCCTTCCTGGCTAACTCTACGTACCATTAAATGATTTTCAGTTGTCTCATCAGGCATGTTCAGAGCTTCTTCGCCAGTTATACGGCGCATTAATCTTCTTTTGCTATCTTCAAAGGATAAAAAAATTCCCAAACCCTTTCTTTTTAATTGCTCATCTAATCTAACTAAATCTTCTTTAAATATGCCAAAATCTATATCCTTGTGGTCCCTGATATAACTATCGCCGTATAAAGATATGTTTATAGCCCCATCAAGAGTCCAATCAAAATCAGCACCCTTAAATATTCCAGAAGCTCTTTCTAATTTTTTATCTATTATTTCTGCCTGTTCCTGTGTCGGTTTTTTATATTCTCCAGTTTCATCGGTCTCACCTCCGTGGAATTCTTCCCAATCTGGTCTTTCTTCAATTAATTTATTTTCTTCGGTTGGATTTAAAACTACTTCTTCCTCTTCTTTTTTATTTTTATCTTGTAAATCCATATTTTAAAATTAATCTTGTCGGGGAGCCGGGAATCGAACCCGGGCTACAGCGTCCCGAACGCTGCGTACTACCTCTATACTACTCCCCGTATTTTACGTCACCCAATATTTTTGTTTTGTCATTTCGTCCTGCTTTGAAACAATTTCTGATTTTTCCTCTTTTGATTTTTCTGCCAATTCCTGCAGTTCTCTATCCGACAATTTTCCTAATTTTACAACCTCTTTTTCTAAAAATTCTTTTTCATTTTTCTTTGGGTCGTCTAAAACATAGCCTAAAAGAATATCTAAAATCTGTCCAATTTTCGGTCCTGGCTTTATATCTAAAATTTTCATCAAATCATTTCCGTTAATTTTCAACATTTTAGCTGAAATAGGATCTTGCGAAACTTTATCAACCAAATATTTTAAATGCCTTAACTTATATGGCTCGGCTTTCGGCACGCCAGATCCTATCCTGTCTGCCTGTCTTACCTGTAATAATTCTTCCATATTTTCCGGGCCTACATTTTTTACCAATCTTCTCACAGATGATTCCCCAACTTCATCAACATTGTAATAAAACAAATGATATCTGACGAGTTTTGTTATTTTTTCAACATCTTTTTTGGAAAATTTTAAGCGGTTTAAAATCTGGAAAGTTACTCTTGCTCCCACAATTTCATGATTATAAAAAGTAGCTTCCTCGCCTTCGCCATTTTTTACTCTTGGTTTTGCAATATCATGGAACAAAGCAGCTAATCTTACATGCATATTTAATTTTTTCTTTGCAGTAAAATCCAGTGATTTTATTGCGTGGTTATAACAATCATAAATATGATGTTTGTTCTGCGAAACTCCATAGTTCTCCAATAATTCCGGAACAATATATTTTAGCAACCCTAATTCTCTCAGCAGTTCAATACCATCAGCTGCATTACCAGCCATGATTATTTTCACAAACTCATCCCTTATCCTTTCTTTGGAAATCGCTTCCAGCCAAATGCAATTTTTTTTGATCGCCTCTGCGGTTTTTTCTTCAATTTTAAAACCTAATGTTGTGGCGAATCTTACAGCTCTCAGCATCCTTAAGGCATCTTCATTAAATCTTTCTTCAGGATTGCCGACTGCCCTGATTATTTTTTTCTTCAAATCCTGCTGGCCATCAAATAAATCAACAACTTTTTTCTTTTCATCCATTGCCATTGCATTCACGGTAAAATCCCTGCGGCTTAAATCGTCTTCAAGGGTCTTAGCATATTTTACTTGATCAGGATGCCTTTTATCAGAGTATTTTGCTTCTAATCTATAAGTTGTAATTTCAATTTCCGCCAATTCTGATTTTTTACTGCCAGTCCTGGCGGTAACTGTTAAAAAATTATTTTCATAAAAGCTGTTAGGAAATACTTTCTGGATTTCTTCTGGTTTTGCATTAGTTGTGACATCCCAGTCCTTCGGCTCTTTATCCAATAAAAAATCACGCACGCATCCGCCCACGATATATGCCTCAAAACCTGCTTTTTGCAAATCTTGAATAATAGATTTTACTTCTTTAGGTATTGTCATCTTACATTTGATAATAACCTAAAAGTTGCTTTTTTTCAATTTTTTAGGTAAAATAATACAAGTTCGGTGATTATTATGCCCTCGTGGTGAAACTGGATATCATGCTTGGCTTCGAACCAAGAGTCTGCAGGTCCGAGTCCTGCCGAGGGCACCCGAATTAAAAAATATTAGCATATAGTTAATCGCTCGGTCGAAATATGAAAATAAATTTTTATATTTCTCCCTCGCTCATAATTATGAAAAAAATATTTTTATCAATCATATTGTTTTACTTATTATTAACGCTTATTGTTCCTGTTTTAGTAAAGGGTGCGATAGTGCCATGTAGTGGAAGTGACTGCACAATAAGTATGTTTTTTACTATGCTTGGAAATATTTATTCATTTATTGTCTGGGACATAACAACACCTTTAGCAGTAATTGCGCTTACAATTGGGGGAATTCTTATGATGATTTCAGCTGGCAATCCAAACTTAATGGGTCTTGGCAAAAAGATTTTATATGCCGCGATTATCGGATTAGCTTTGGTTTTCTGTTCATGGCTAATAATAAACTTTATTCTGTGTACGGCCTTAGGCTATGTTAACCCCACAACTGGCACTTGCAGTTGGTCAAGCCTTTAAGATAAAATTCCTTATTATTTAAAATTTAAAATTGAAAATTCCAGTTTTGCGATAGCAAAATCTGGTTCGCCCCCATAGCTCAATGGTAGAGCAGTTGCCTCTTAAGCAATTGGTTGTAGGTTCGAGTCCTGCTGGGGGCACATGAAGAATTTTTAGATATAAAAAATATCTAAAAATTTTCATCCGACCAGTGTGGCGAGAACCTACTCCCCGAATTGCGAGCCCGCTCGCAAGCGGGCGAGGCAATGCCTTCGGGCAACTCTTCGAGTCCTGTGCGGGGCACAATGCTTGCCAAAACAAGAAATTTGGAGTATACTATATATATAAATTAACCTAAGGCGCCGGAAGCGCTTTTACATTAAAACATGGTACTGACCACAAAAGAAAAAACAAAAATAATAAAAGAGGTAGCATCAGATGAAAAAGACACTGGTTCTGCCGATGTGCAAATTGCATTGCTGTCTAAATCAATAGATAAATTAGTTTTGCATCTTAAAAAACATCCTCAAGACGTGCACTCAAAAAGAGGATTGATTAAAATGGTCATACAAAGAAAAAAATTGTTGGTCTATTTAAAGAAAATATCTGAAAAAAGATATTCAGCTATTATCAAAAAAATCGGTTTGAAGAAGTAACGTATCTACACAGATTGACGGACGGATTTACACAATATCACGGATATAGAAATCTGTGTTCCGCGAAAATCCGTTAAGCAATCCGTGAAAATCTGTCAAAATATGCAACAGCCAAAACCAAAAGAACAACGGGTAGAAGTATTAATCGATGTACAGAACTTATATCATTCGGCAAAAAACCTTTATCATTCAAGGGTTAATTTTCAGGAAGTTTTAAAAGCAGCGGTAGCCGGAAGAAAGTTCATCAGAGCTTTCGGCTATGTCATACGCACAAAAACTGGCGAAGAAACGCCATTTTTTGATGCCTTGTCAAAAATTGGAATTGAAACAAGAGTAAAAGATTTGCAGGAATTTTATGGAGGAGCTAAAAAAGCCGATTGGGATGTTGGGATTGTAATTGATGCAATCAGAACTGCCCCAGCCCTTGATGTTGTTGTATTGGTTTCCGGCGATGGAGACTTTATCCCATTGGTTGAATATTTAAAAAACCAAGGCAAGCGAGTTGAAGTAATGGCATTTGGCAGAACAACTTCTGGAAAAATAAAAGAAGTCGCTGACGAATTTATTGATATGGATGAAACGGTTTCAAAATTTTTATTAAAAAAATAGTAATCGTGCAGTTGTGATAATGCGGATGTCAGCCGAGTGTTCCAAAAAATATTTTGGACTAATCGGGTGAAGATTCGAATTGTCAGGGCTGCACAAAATAAATGGCGGTAAAAGACACATTCGAAATAAAGGTTGGCGACCCTTCGACAGGCTCAGGGCAAGCAAAGCCAATCATAATTAAGACTACAAACTGGACAGAGCAGGCATCTGGCTCTTGTTTGATTTCACAGGGAGAAACAGAACTTTTAGTGACAGCTGTTTTGTCGCCTCATTCAAGGCCCGACATAGATTATTTTCCTTTGACAGTTGAATACGAGGAAAGATTTTATGCTGCAGGAAAAATTTATGGCTCAAGATTTATGAAAAGAGAAGGCCGGGCAACAGATGAAGCAGTTTTAAACGCAAGAATGATTGATAGGGCGATAAGGCCGTTGTTTCCAAAAGATTTCAAAAAAGAAGTGCAAGTTATTATTACCTGCCTTTCTTTTGACGGAGAAAATGATCCTGATATTTTGGGAATGATCGGAGCATCATTTGCTTTGGCTGTTTCAAATATTCCGTGGAACGGACCTTTGGGAGCAATAAGAGTCAGCAAAATAAATGGAGAATTTGTTTTTAATCCAAGCTATGCGCAGAAAAAAGAAAGCGACATGGATCTAACTTTATCTGCCATAAATCAAAATGGAGAAATTTTGGTTAATATGATTGAAATGGGAGCAAAAGAAGTTTTAGAAAATGATGTTTTAAAAGCAACAAAATTAGCTGAAGCTGAAATTAAAAAAATTATTGAAGCCCAAATTCAGGCGGTCAAGAAAATCGGGAAAGAAAAAGATATTTTTGAGCCAGCTGTTGATTTGGATATAAAAAATGAAATAAAAAAATGGCTTGGCGACAGATTGGAAAAAGTAATGAATGACGCGCCTGATGGAGAAAAAAACTTAGGGGGAACTGAAATTTTGAAAGAAGAATTAATAGGATATTTGGCAGAGAAACATCCTGGCGAGGGGAAAGAAAAACAAGTTTTAGCTTTTTTTGAAAACGAAATTGAAAAAATAATTGTCAAAAATATAATTGAAAAAGATCATAGGCCAGATGGCAGGAAACCAACTGAAATTAGACCCTTATCTTGCGAGGTTGGTATTTTGCCAAGAGCTCACGGAAGTGCCGTATTCTTTAGGGGTTTAACAAGAGTGCTTTCTGTCTTAACTTTGGGAGGTCCGGGAGACCAGCAAATTTTAGAAGGAATGGAAATTGTTGGAAAGAAAAGATTTATGCACCATTATAATTTCCCTCCATTTTGTTCTGGAGAAACAGCGCCGATGAGAGGACCGAAAAGAAGAGAAATTGGACACGGAGCTTTGGCAGAAAAAGCATTAACGCCAGTCCTTCCAGATGTTGAAAGGTTTCCTTACACAATCAGAATTGTTTCTGAATGCGTTTCTTCGAATGGTTCTACTTCAATGGCTTCAACTTGCGCTGCCTGTATTGCCTTAATGGACGCAGGAGTTCCAATTAAAGAACCAGTTGCTGGAATTTCTATTGGTTTGGCAAAAGACGAAGATACAGGAAAGTATAAAGTGTTAACAGACATTCAAGGACCGGAAGACCATTATGGAGATATGGACTTTAAAGTTGCAGGAACAAAAAATGGAATTACGGCAATTCAGCTTGATGTTAAAATAGACGGCATTGATAAAAAAATAATGGAAGAAGCTTTAGACAGGGCAAAAGATGCAAGATTTAAAATACTTGATATAATAAAGAAACAGATACCAGAACCAAGAAAAGAATTATCGCCTTACGCTCCAAAAATCTTTTCCATGATGATCAACCCTTCAAAAATCGGAGAAGTTGTCGGGCCCAAAGGTTCTGTAATAAATAAAATAATTGAAGAGTGCGGAGGAGTGGCAATTGATATTGAAGATTCGGGATTAGTGTGCGTTACCGGCCAAAATCAGGAAGACGTGGACAAAGCTGTAAATTGGATAAAAGGAATTGTAGAAGAAGTTGAAATTGGAAAAATATATCAGGGAACTGTCAGAAAAATAATGGATTTTGGCGCATTTGTTGATATTTTGCCTGGACAATCAGGAATGGTTCATATTTCAAAATTTGTGCCGTCTCGCATAACAAGTGTTTATGAAGTTGTAAAAGAAGGAGATAAAATTCCGGTAAAAGTAATTGGAATTGACGACCAAGGAAGAATAAATCTTTCGGCAATCGACGCAGGATTCAAGCCTAAACCAAAAAACGAGAAATTTTAAAAATTAATATTAATTTCTCAAAAAATGAAAAAACAAAAGATAATTTCAATATTAATTATTTTAATAATTGTTGCTTTTATTATTCCTCAAATAACTTTAGCTGCTTGGTATAATCCATTCAGCTGGCATATTTGGGGTGATTTTTGGAATTATTTTTTTCACAAACAAACACCGACAACACAACAAGCAACTGTCTGCACCAAAGAGGCAAAGGTTTGCCCTGATGGTTCTACTGTCGGCCGAGGCGGCCCTAAATGCGAATTTGCACCATGTCCTGCACCAAAAGGCGTATTGATCGATTCCCTTAAAAATGCAACCCTGACATATCCTAATCCGTATGACGATTCTAAAACTGACACTATTAACCTTGTTGATGGCCATGCTTTAATTTACGATGCAGGCAATATAAGGCCTCGCGCATATGATGTAGGTGTAACTGCGATTGGTGATCTCGACGGCGATAGTGTAGCAGAAGGAGTTATCGGTATTTATCAGGGATGGGGAGCAAACAGAATTACGCCAGTTGTTTTTGTCTTTTCCAACAAAAATGGCGTGCTGATGCAAATTGATTCTGCATTGCCTGATTCTTCAATTTGGCAGGATGAGACTCAAATAAAATCTCTTTCTATAAATAACGGCATTCTTTCTGTTAATCTTCTTGTTTTAGCCACAAAAGACCAATCACTTCCTCATTACCAACAAACTGCCACAGTGCCAAAAACCATCCAATATAAACTTATAAATGGAAAATTAGTTGAGCAGCAAGCAGACCAAACCGCTGATTGGAAAACATACACAAATACTCCATATGGTTTTTCTTTTAAATATCCCTCAACTTGGAAATATTCTGAATTCACATTTGGAAATGAGGTTTCTGGAATAGTTACAAGTTTAGGATTTAATATTGGTGATGCAAATAATCTTTCAGTAGAATATCATCCAGCTCCCGCTGGAACAAAACTTTATAATGATTTTGTCCAAGGCTTGACTCCAAACAAAAAACCTCCACAACAAATAAATATAGCTGGAGGTATTGGTTTTGAATACTCAGATATAATAACCGTTAATGCTAAGGGACAAAAAATAAATCCTTTAAGGATGATACAAGTTCAATTTCTGGACAAAAATAATAATGCTATTTGGGTTAATTATAATACTCCTGTGTCAAGTGAAGATGCTAACATTAAGTTATTTAATCTATTTCTTTCTACTTTTAAATTTACAAAATAGTATTTAAAAATTTAATCATTGAAAATTGATTAAAAATTAAAAATTTTCGTTGATATGGTAACCGTAGACGAAGAAACACAAGCTAAAGAATTTTTGAAGAGAGCTGAAATAAGGACAATGAAAAAGGACTTAATGGCCCTAAGAGAGATTGATGCATTAAAAGAAAGAGATAAAATCGCCAAAATAAAAACTCCACAAGAGCAGCTGGAAGAAAAAAAGAAAGCTGATGAAGCTGCAGCCGCGGCCAAAGTAAAAGAAACAGGGCTGGAAGAAGTTCTGCAAAAAAAAGAAGGAGAAGAAAGAATAGCTGAAAAAGATTTAAAAAATTATGCGACAGAGGCAGAGCGCCAGCAGATATTTTTGTTAGAATCCCAGCGTTTAGGTTTTGAAAAACGGGTTGATGCTATTGATAAGGAAAAAGACCCGGCGTTGAAATTGGAAAAAAATAAACTATTATTGCAAAAGCGTAACCAGCAAGAAAAATTAAATTCTATTTTAGAAGAGCAGAAAAAACTGGAAAACGAAGAAAAATTTATTATAGAAAAGGAACAGACAACCACTATCGCATCCCAAAGAAAAAGCTTGCAGGAATCGAGACAAGATTCAGAAAAAAAGATACAAAATATAGAGAAAAAAAGATGGGATGCAGAGAAACAGATAGAAGAAACAGATAACAAGGTAAGCCAAGTAGATAAATCTTCAGAAAAGCTTGTAACAGAAAAGAACGGGCTTAAAGATAATATATTGGGCGTAGACAAGTCATTGAGAGAAATTTATTCTGTTATCATGGCCCGGGAGGAAGAAAAAAGAAGGGGCGAAGCGCAAGAACAGATAGCCGAAAGAGAAGCCTTATCAAAAGCAAGAGCAGAAGAAAAAGAAAAAGTGCAGAGAGAACAGTGGGGAGGATTGGTCGTCCCGAAGAAAAAAGAGTTTTTAAGAACAGGACCCAAGGGGCGCTCCGCGTCGCTAAAAGAAAAATTAGAGAAATCATTTGAAGAAGAAAAAAAACAAAGGGAAAAATTTATGCAGGATGTTGAACAGGGAACAAATAAATAATAAAAACATAAAAACATAAAAAATGAACCAAGAGTTAATTGAAAAGTTAAGAGAAAATTTAGAATCAGAAAAAAAATCTTTAGAAAAAGAACTGCAAAGTTTTGCGACAGAAGATCCAAATTTAAAACATAATTGGGATGCAAAATATCCAAACAGAGAAGATGGCGATAAAGATGAGGAAGCCGATGAAGTCCAGGAATATGACAATAAGCTTTCTTTAGAATATAGCTTGGAATCAAAATTAAAAGATGTGAATATCGCATTAGAAAAAATCGCGCAGGGAGAATATGGAATCTGCGAAAATTGCGGAAAAGAAATTACCGAAGAAAGATTGCTTGCCTGCCCTGAAGCAAAAACCTGCCTGAAATGCAATGAAAAATAGATTATAAAATCCGAGATAATCCTCGGATTTTTATTTGTGCTATAATAAGCCAATTAAATATAATAATAAAATATGACAGAAGGCGAACCACATTCTAACGAAGAAGCACCCGTAGAAATTCAAGAGAAATCAGGAAAAGAAATTGCATGGCAACAAAAAGAAAATGAGGTTGAAAAAATACCTCATTTAGAAAGCGGCGTTAAAAAAATTGTTACTGCCCTTAATGTTTCGGGAATCCCAACTTCGCAATCCTGCGAAGGGCATATTAATCATGAAGGAGATAAGACAAAAATGGCTACTCCATTTGTTGAAATAAGCGTACCAAGACAGACAAGAAAAAGATTTATAGGCCAAAAAACCATTATTCCGAGAGTTGTAAAAAAATATGGCATTCCGCCTGAAGATGTCAGAACTATGCTTTTACATAGCGCTCCATGGGAAGAATTCAAAAATGCAAGAGAAACTCAAGGTTATAAAAAATGGAGAAAAGATAATAAAAAAATTGCTGAAAAAGCGGGAGCTTTTTTAAAAGATTTTTATCAAGACAGCATAACTCCAGAAAATATTCGCTTAACAATTAATGAAAAAAATTCAGGACAATTTGAAATAACAAATTCTGGCGGAAATGAAATATCACAAACAGAAGCTGAACAACGATTAGCGCAATACCAAAAAGAAATGGATAATTTTGCTGAATTTCTTAAAGAAAAATATTTTTAAGAATAAAAATTAATAAAGTAAAAAAATATGATAGGAGAAATACCAACAAGAGAAGAAGACGAGCCTCAAGAAAGAGAAAGATATTTTGTCGGAGCTAAAATAAATCCCGATGGTTCTATTGATTATTCAAAAGCACTTGAAATGGATAGAAGTGAAAAAAAAGAATTTAAACCTGTAATACCACGAGGTTGGACTTTTTTAAAACATGGAACTAATCTTGTAAAATGGGGTGAAACTAATCCCTATAATTCAGATAGAATTATAGTAAGAAAATCATTGTCAGCAATATCACAAGAAGATTTTGAATGGGACCAAAAAATTAGTAGAGATCGCAACACTACAAAAAATTATGGCCTGGTGACAAAACCGAAAGGAATGTCTGATGAAGAATTTCAACAAAAAAATAAACCGTTTGAAATAAGAGTTATGTTTTATCAAAATCATGCACGCATGAAATATGATCCAGAATATAAAGAAGGACTTGATAAAGAAGCAATGGATAGAATCCAGAAATATTATTATGCTAATGTTCAAGGCGGAAGACATCCGCTCATACCAGGCAAAGAGGTTTTGATTAAATTAGGGCAGGTAGAAGAGGATGGAAAAGATGTTTTTTATTATGTCCCAGAAAGTGTATCAGATTCTTATTCCAAAGAATCTGGTGTAGAAGTAAAACAAGAAAAACATGCCGAGTAAAGTTTTTTCAGGAGCCATAAACGGGTTAGATGCTCAATTGGTGGAAGTTGAAGTTGATGTGTCGCAGGGATTGCGCTCTTTTTCTATTGTGGGACTGCCTGATAAAGCGGTGAAAGAATCAGAAGAAAGGGTTGACTCTGCAATAAAAAGCGCGAAATTATTATCTCCACACGGAAGAACTTTCAAGGTTTTGGTAAATTTGGCTCCAGCTGATTTAAAAAAAGAAGGCTCTATTTATGATTTGCCAATTGCCTTGGCATTTTTAGTTGCATCAAAACAGACAACATTCAATCCGGCAGACAAAATATTTTTAGGAGAATTGTCTTTAGATGGAAAATTAAGGCCGATAAAGGGGGCTTTGTCGTTTGCTTTAATGGCAAAAAAACTTGGAGTAAAAGAAATCATTTTGCCAAAACAAAATGCAAAAGAATCTGCTTTGATAAAAGAAGTGAAAACAGTCGGCATTGAATCTTTGGCTGAAGCGCTTGCGTATTTAGAGCATAGAAAAGAAATTTTGGGAGAAAAATTTATAGAAAGCGAAATTATTTCAAAACCCGATTATCAGATTGATATCGGCTGGGTGAAAGGCCAGGAATATGCAAAAAGAGCCTTGGAAATTACAGCCGCCGGTTCTCATAATTTATTTATGTTCGGGCCTCCTGGCGGAGGAAAAAGTTTATTGGCAAAAGCCCTGCCTTCGATTCTGCCAAGATTAAATTTTTCAGAGTCATTGGAAGTTACAAAAATTTATTCGATTGCCGGATTACTGCCTGAAAATCAAGCGCTTGTAAATTTCAGGCCTTTTCGCTCTCCACACCACATTTCTTCTGAGGTTGCTTTAATCGGCGGAGGAAATCCGCCAAGGCCGGGCGAAATAACTTTAGCTCATCGCGGAGTTTTATTTTTAGACGAATTTCCAGAATTTCATAGAGATGTTTTGGAATCCTTGCGCCAGCCGATTGAAGACGGAAAAATAACTGTCTCGCGGGCGAAAAATACTTTTACTTTTCCTTCAAGATTTATGTTAATAGCTGCTTCAAATCCATGCCCTTGCGGATTTTATAATGACCCAGAAAAACCTTGCACTTGCTCACCTTCGCAGGTCTCAATGTATAGAAGAAAAATGTCAGGGCCATTAATGGACAGAATTGATTTGTTTATTGAAGTGCCGGCAGTAAAATATGAAAAATTAACAGCTGATTCCGCTGAAAATCAAAGCCAAGCTATCAGAGAAAAAATTGAAAAAGCGAGGGAAAAACAAAAACAAAGATTTTCAGATGATAAAATTCTAACAAACTCTGAGATGAACATTCCTGAAATAAAAAAATATTGCGGGCATGATGAAAAATCCCAGGAACTTTTGAAAAAATATGTTGACTCTGGAAAATTATCAGCCAGGGGATACCATAGGATTTTGAAAGTTGCCAGAACAATTGCCGACCTGGCTGACTCTGATAAAATCCAATACGAACATATTGCAGAAGCTTTAATGTATCGCATTAGGGAAAATTAGAACCAAAAACCGCCCGAAGGCGGTTTTTTTGTTTTTATTAATAACTTATTTTTGTCCCGACTGGATATTTTGCCAATGGATTTTTGGCGCCAATAACCTGGAAATGGACATGGCATCCGGTTGCTTTTCCTGTTTGTCCCATCAAGCCTATTCTGTCACCGACTGTAACTTTGTCTCCAGGTTTTACAAAAACAACTTCAAAGTGGCCGTAATAAGTAACAGCGCCGTTTATATGTAAAATCGTAACATAATTTCCCATGCCCAAATTCCAAGCATTGTTATATACAGCTCTTTCAACCACGCCGGAAGCTGCCGCATAAATTGGAGTTCCGCATTTATTTGCGACATCTATTGCATTCATATAATGAAGTCCCTGCGTAACAATTCCCTGCGTCGGGAAAATAAAGAAGTTATCAGCTAAAGGAACTTGATTATTTATTATCGGGCTGGATTTTTTAGGCATCGCCCCTCCTGGCACAATCAAGATATCGCCGATATAAATATCGTCTTGGTTGGCCAAATCATTATAGGAAATTATATCATCAGGATTTGCTTTATATTTTGAAGCAATCGCTGACATCGTATCGCCGGATTTTACAATATGCAAAACACCGTCTATAGGCAAAATGGTTAAAGTTTGACCGACTTTAATTGCTGAAGAACTTGTGAGATCGTTCGCCCAAAGCAAAGTATTGACAGAAATATTATTTGCATCAGCTACAGATTGCAGAGTGTCTCCCGGCTGCACAACATAATCAGCTACATCTTTTTTGCTTTGATTATTTCCTCCAAATACATCTCCTAAAACCTTTCCGGATATAACAGATGGAGTTGCAACCTGGCAAAGAGTGTTATCCTGTATTATTTTCAAATCCGGGGTTTCTAAAGGAATCGCATTCGCCTGGCTGGAAAATAAATTATCTGCATTAACATTATTAAATTTATTAAAAAATGGGTTAAAAAACACAATATGGCTGTTAACTAAATTGCCTGTGTTAGCTGAACTATCGCAAGAGACATATATTCCAGAAAATAAAACAATAGAAATCAGACCGAAAAAAAACAAAGGATTTTTAAACAATCCCCTTAAATTTGCCTGCCTAAGTTTTTTAACAAAAAATTTTGGCAGGTCTGCTATTATTTTTATTTTCTCAATTATCTTTAACAACGTAAGTTAAATTTACCATTTTTAACAACTTCGGTCAAATAGTTATGCACATCGCTTAAAGCTCCAATAACCAAACCACAATGACCAATAAAACCCTAAAATTTTAAACCCTAAAACGTTTTGGGATTTAGGACTTTAATATTTGGTTGGGATTTGAGAATTGAGATTTGGGATTTATGCTATAATATCCTAATGGATCTAACGTCTCCGAAAATAATAAAAGAACTTCTTTCAAAATATAATGCCAGGCCGTCAAAAGGATTGGGCCAGAATTTTTTGATAGATAAAAATGTTTTAAATAAAATTATTGAATCCTCAGATATAAAACCGAATGATATCATTTTGGAAGTGGGCCCTGGCATTGGAACTTTGACTCAGAAGTTAGCAGAAAAAGTTCACCCCGTTAAATCCCGCGAAGCGGGAATTTCGCCTACGGCGAAATTATTTAACGGGGCAGGAAAAGTTATTGCCATAGAAAAAGATAAAAAAATGTGCGAAATCCTCGGAGAGACATTAAAAGATTTTAAAAATGTAAAAATTGTTCAAGGCGATATTCTACGCTACAACGACCCAAAGGGTACCCCGACTACAAACTACAAAATAGTAGCCAACATACCTTATTATTTAACTTCTCCGTTAATCAGGAAATTCTTAGAGGAAAAAAGTCCTCCGCAGGAAATGGTTTTAATGCTCCAAAAAGAAGTGGCACAAAGAATTTGCGCAAAACCGCCCGATATGAACCTTTTGGCGGTATCTGTACAATTCTATGCTGAACCGAAAATCATTTCTTATGTTTCAAAAAATTGCTTTTGGCCCTCGCCCAAAGTTGACTCGGCAATAATAAAAATCATCCCATACAAAGCCAGCGGGTCTCCGAGACCCGCTGGCTCCACAAATTTGTTTTTTAAGGTGGTGAAAGCAGGGTTTTCACAACCCAGAAAACAGTTATACAGCAACTTGTCAAAAGTGCTAAAATTAGAAAAAGAAGAAGTCAAAAAATGGCTTTCAAAAAATAATATTAAGCCGGAACAGAGGGCAGAAACTTTATCAATTGAAGATTGGAAAAATTTAATAAAAAGTTTTAATTATTAAAAAATGACCAAAAAAAATATTCCATGTATCTCATCCCCCAAAAAGTGTCCGTACGGACACTTTTTGGGGGAAATAATTTATTATGAAAAAAATTAAAAATAATTCTCTATCCACAAATATTTTAAACTATCTGGAAGAAACATCTAAAGATTTGCTTGATTTAAGCGTTAAAATATTATTTGACCCCGAAAGATTAATAAAAGAGGCGGGTTTTTATGTAAAATATCCTTGTTTTACCTCGCTTATTTTTAGCAAAAGAGCTTCAGGTTTAAAAAATAGCCCATGTTTTAATTATAAAAATAACAAAATATATCTTACAGACAGAGGAAGAATAAAAATTATAAAGAACATTATTAAAGAAAAGAATAATAATGAAAAATGGGATGGAAAATGGAGGGCTATTGTTTTTGACATCCCTGAATCAAACAGAAAAGAAAGACGTTTTTTAAGGACAGAACTCAAGTGGATGAAATTTAAAGAACTCCAAAAGAGTATTTGGGTTTGCCCCTATAATATAGAAAGAGAATTGTTTGCTTTATTGAAATTATGGAAAATAGATTTTAAGGGTGATATAAGATTTTTAAAAATAGACAAAATTACAGAAGACAAAGATATCATAAGATACTTTAATCTTTAAACTTTTCTCCCCCAAAAAGTGTCCGTACGGACACTTTTTGGGGGAGAAAATTGTGGGCAGCGACAGATGGCTTAACCATAGAATAACTTTTCGCGCGAAAGCCGAGCTTTCGCGCGAAACTACTCACTACCAACTTGTCCTTGACAAATGCTCTTTATGACATAAAATAAAGGTAGCGCTTTAGAATATAGACCTGTAGCGCAATAATTAATCTACTGCAAATTGAATATTTGGGCTGCAAAACCATAAAAGTTCATCGGCTTATACAGAGTATAAACCTCCTCGCTTTTCTGGTTTTTCGCCCGCAAATCTTCAATTTTCGCAACGAAAATTATTACGCAACAGGTCTATTGTGGCAAGCATGTGCAAGCCACTTCTAATATTGAAAAAAGAATATGACAAGATAACAAGAATAGACAGAAAGGAGATCGCAATGACAACAAGTGCCATGCAACTTCCGTCCCATGTTGGGATCAAGATCAACAAGAATGCAACAATGTTCTTGGCGGCATTCGCCGTTGTGCTCTTAGTCGCCGCTGTCGCTATGGTCGCATATAACGCAGGGGCAAACAAAGCCAACGGCAATGCCAATGCCAGCATTGGGCAGCAAATAGATAAGAACGACCCCTCTATCCCTGCCCACCACTCTTGGCATGGTCAGTTACATCCGCCCGCTCCACTTCCACTTTCGGTACACACAGCTCCGGCTGCACCTCCACATAACAAACTCTAAGAAAACAGAATCGATACAGACAACAAGGCGCGAGAGATTGTCTTCGGACGAACTTGAGCGCTATTTTTTTGCAAAATTTTTTAATGGGTGTTAATAACTTGACTGGCTTGAAATTTTTAAATGTTGTAAAATTAAATAATTTATAAGCTATAACTACAAACTACAAACTACAAACTACAAACTACTTACTACTTACTAAATTACAAACTATGCAACAATTTTTCTCAAAAATTTTAATAAAGAAAAAAATATTTGCTTTTTTTGTTTTATTTTTTATTGTATCTGGAATTATTTTACCTAATGTTGCGCATGGTCAGTTGGTCCCAGTTTTGATTTTTAAAAAAATAGTAGAATACATAACTGCTGACGACTGTGATGCAAGCAAATTAAGCTATTTACAAAGTACTGAGGTAAGTATTCCGAATGCAATAGTATGGGGGTCAAAAGAAATTGCCGACTGGTCTACATCACTTTCTTCTTGGATTATAGATCGGGTAAAAGATTGGCCTATTACAAATACAAGCACGGGCGATGCTGGAGCGTTAGCTTTCATGGCCGGATGGACATCAACGAGAGATTTAGCAAATATGCTTGTTGTTTTGGGGTTTGTTGTTGTTGGAATAGCTACTGCCTTAAGAATCAGGGAATACGAAGCGAAAAATTTTCTTTGGAAATTAATAATAGTTGCTCTTTTAATAAATTTTTCCGGATTATTCTGCGGACTAATTATTGACGGTTCAAATATAACAATGAAAGGATTATTAGGATTAGGCAATGGGACATCAGGCATGGGTGCCAGTCTTTTTGACACTGTGTCAAAAGCAGAACAAGGAATTTGGTGCCAAAACATAAAGGCAAAAGATGCAGTGAATATTGTGGCGTCAGATATATTTTTTGCCTGCATATATTTAGCAATAGCATTTGCTTTTTTGTATCTTGCTATTATATTAATTGCCAGATACGCTGTTCTTGGAATTTTATTTATACTATCGCCTTTAGCATTTGTTTTTTATGCATTCCCGTTTCCTAAGGCAAAAGATTTATGGAATCAATGGTGGGGAGCATTTTTAAAGTGGGCTTTTATCGGCATAAGCATCTGCTTTTTTTTAAATCTTGCAGGTAATATATTAAATGGTTTTCCAATCGGGCCAAATTTTCCTAATGCAGACACATCAACTATAATATTCTATCTTGCTATAGTTTTAATGGTAATTATCGTTGGAATAAAAATTAGCAGCAAACAAAGTGGCGTTGGAGCATTAGCTTCTACTGCAATTATGGGATTAGCAACCGGAGGAGCCGGATTAGCTATGGGAGCTGTTGGCAAAGTCGGCGGAGCTATCGCCGAAAGAACAGGGGCAACAAGAGCAGCTTCTGCTGTAAAGTCTAAAGCGTTACAATTGGGCGAAAAAATGCGTTTAGTTACGCCAGGGACATCAACACGAGGAGAAAGGACTGCTACAGATAATTATAAAAAAGAATTTAGCCGTTTAAATAACCAGCAAATAACTGATAATCTTAACAAGTCAGCCGTATATACCAGAGAAGGGGTAAGACAAAGAGCCGCATTAGCAGAAATGGCAGTAGAAAGAGGAGTATTTGATCCAAATAATGCCAGACATGTGGCTGGCCTTAAAAATGCTCAATCCAAAGGGTTTACCCTAACTCCAGAACAAATAGATAAAGATCCTCGTTTAGCGCCACTTGATGCTGGCACAATGGCAAATATTAAAAAAACAAAGGGCTTGACTGGAGCTGCTGCAAGCGAAGAAGCAACCAAACAAACAGTAACAGGTATGTCTCCAAAAGAAGCTAGAGAAAAATTAAGAGCGGGACCTTTGGGCGACATTAATGTTACAAAACACATGACTTTAGAGCAGACCGACGGCATGGAATTTGCATCACCTAAGAAAAGAGCTGCTCTTAAAGATTTCGCTGTTGGCGGATCAAAAGAAACAGAGTTTAATAGCCATATACTTTCTACTACGGACCCGGTAAGACAAAAAGAATTAACGGATATGCAAGCCAAATTTGGAACATTTTAATAATTAGAAAATTATAATTAATTATGATAAATGACAATCAAAATAAAAATCAAAGAACAGTCTTCTCAGAAAATTCCAATTCAATGGAAATTATTTCTGAAATTCTAAAAAAATTTGGACTGGAAGAAGTATTGGAAGAAGAATTAACAAAAATAAAAAAAGGTATTAAAAGAGAGGTACCTAAACTTGTCATTATAGATAGAATAACAAAAGAAATCGCAGATGGAAAAATCACTATAGATAAAGCCATCAGTTTTCTGCAAGATCAATTTAAAATACCAAAGGAGACAGCAGAAAAAATAATAGACGATATAAAAATAAAACTTGTCCCACTGACAGAAAAAATTGTTGAAAAAGAAGAATCAGAAGAAATTCCCATAGTAGAGAAAACTTTGCCAAAAGGAGTCATACCTATAAGTTTTACTGAAGTAATGGAAAAACCTCAAGCGGCAACACCGGAAGAAAAACCCGCAGCTCCATCTCCTGCAGCAGAACCAAAAATTAAAAAACCAATCGCTCCAGCGATAGAAGAATCTGCTCCAAAACCAAAAAGATCAAAAGGACCAGACAAATATAGAGAATCGGTTGAATAAAAATCAAAAAAATATAAATAAACAGGCGGCTTTCGACATCTTGCGAAAGCCGCCTTTGTTTGCTCTTAAGGCGAGCAACCCTTTATTCATCTTCCGAATCCTCCGGTGCTCGGCGCGCTTGTTCCTGTGCTTGGCGCAGTTGTTCCGGCGTTTCAATCCTCTCTGGCTGTTTGCGATCCCCTCGACCGCCACGGTCACGACCACCACGCCTGCCTTGGCCGCCGCCTCCGCTATTGCTTTGCCCACTAGAGCCTTTTGAGCCCCAAGCAGCAGCAGCTCCAGCAATAAGCCCTGCCAAATCAACAGGCTCACCGTGAGTGCCACCTACGCGGATGTCCCGCAGTTCGCCCTTATCACCGGCACGTTCGCGCGCCATCATATCTTTGGCAAACCGAAGTGCTGCTTGATATTCTGGCGTTTTCGCAAACGCGGGATCACTAGCCAGCTTTCGCTTCAGCTCGTCAGGCGTCATCTGTAGCTCGCTCGCGACCGACGAACTAATCCAGCCAGCTATTTCCTCCAAGGCCTGCTCTTTGTTCGCACGACCCTGGCGCTTCTGCAGAGTCATCTTGCGGAACTCTGCACCAGGGTCAACGTCTCGAACTTCCAACCCCCGAATTTCCACCCCATAACGATTGAGGAACTCCGCGATAATGCCCTCTTGCTGCAGCCTTTCGAGGATCTTTTTCTCCAGTTGAATATCCGTTTGAATCAAATCCTCGTAAGTGTAGAGGGTGGAGAAATCGCGGACATACGGGGAAATGCGATTGACGAGCGTTTCCAGCCAATTTTGAACCTCGAACAGTGCCTTGAAT
>Ga0209777_10002224_pt1 | contig 26068 bp, 14 predicted proteins | sample FrelakmetHBP12HB_FD_187147 | JGI IMG/M metagenome (GOLD analysis project Ga0209777, IMG submission 187147) | Freshwater lake sediment microbial communities from the University of Notre Dame, USA, for methane emissions studies -HBP12 HB (SPAdes)... | ecosystem: Environmental > Aquatic >... | reverse complement strand
GGGCGGGCGCCCCCGCCTGCCGGACTGGTCGGCGGGGTCGCCGACCCTACGAAAAAGGCGTTGGGAGATATCGAAAATTCTCTCTCGATATCCACTCCCCAAGTACCTTCGGCCCCGGCAAAAGCCATTTTCACGGGTCGAACGTGCCTCCCTGAGTGGTATGTCTGGTGGTAGATTTTCGTCCGCATTGGCTGAACAGGGCGCGATTGTGGAAAATCGCTTCCTTTTAGAAACCTCCTCAAGGCCCTGAATGTCTTTTGATTTCAATGCACAAGGGTCTGGAAGCCGAATTGAGAGAAAGGTTTGGTATAAGCTTTGCATTAAACCTTACACGGGCGGGTTTAAAACCCGCCCCTACATCTACCGATAAATGACCTGTTGGGGAGAAAACAGGAACGGGCAGGTATTCCCCCGTAACCGAGGGATTACCCCATTCTCTCGAATTTTCTTTGAAAAAAATTGTAGATGTGATATTCTCACATCGTTTCCGATAGGGGAAGGAGGAAAGACGGATGGTAAGCATTCCTCATTTCAGATATTTCACCTGGGTCGCAATTCTCTCATCGATTCTCCTATTCTCTATTTTTTTGGCCGTGAGCGATACAAACCTCTGGGCGATGCAGGGAGACGGTCGTCATGCTCCCTCCTACGTGCCCGGCGAGGTGCTGGTGAAGTTCAAGCCTTCAGCCACCTCGATTGGGATTCAAGAGCTTCATGCGGCGATCGGGACCACGGTCAAGAAAGAGCTTAAACAGGTCGGGATCAAACAAATCAAGCTCCCAGGGCACATCTCGGTTCAGGAAGCGATCGATATCTACGAAAAGGCCCCGAGTGTGGAATACGCCGAGCCGAACTACATTTATAATATCGCCTCGACTTTTCCCAACGATCCTGATTTCCATAGGCTGTGGGGGCTTCACAACACAGGCCAGACAGGCGGCGCGCCGGGCGCAGATATCCGGGCACCGGAAGCGTGGGATATCTCTACCGGCTCATCGGATGTGATCATCGCCGTCATCGATACGGGTGTAAATTATAATCATCCAGATCTCGCTGGAAATATCTGGATCAATGAAAAGGAATTAAACGGAATACCCGGAGTCGATGACGATGGCAACGGCTACGTGGATGATATCCATGGATGGGACTTTCTTAATGACGATCCGGATCCCATGGATTACAATGGCCATGGAACTCACGTTTCTGGAACGATTGCCGGGAAGGGTAACAATGGAATCGGCATCACAGGAGTCATGTGGTCGGCCAAAATTATGCCTGTCCGTTTCCTGGGCGCTTCGGGAACCGGTGATACAGCAGCAGCCATCCAGGCTATTTATTATGCCGCGGACAACGGCGCAAGGATTATCAACGCGAGCTGGGGCGGAGGCGGCTACTCCAAAGCCCTTTATGATGCCATCGCGTACGCTGCAAGCAAGGACGTGCTGTTTGTCGCTGCAGCGGGCAACAGTGGCCTCGATAATGACTATTATTCCTTCTACCCGGCGAATTACGCCCTTCCGAATGTCATCGCCGTCGCAGCGACGGACGATCGCGATGAACTGGCTTCTTTTTCAAATTATGGAGCGACCCATGTCCATTTAGGCGCTCCGGGGGTTTCCATTTACAGCACTGTTCCGGAAATCGCTTATGGCCCCATGGAGACGCTTTACAGTCAGGATTTTGACGAAGGCCCGAATAAGCTCAGCGATATTGGCTGGGCAACGGGAGGGACTTATTCGACATGGGCGATCATGCCTGGCACCGGAGTGGATGGCACAAAATGCCTTGAAGATAGCCCCGGAGCTCTTTATCGGAACAACACAGCCTCCCTGGCTGCTTATCTCCATCCTTTCCTGTCCGAAAAGAATAAAGCCTACACCCTCTGGTATCAATGGAAAGGAAGCCTGGAATATGGCTATGATTTTCTGGGAATTCTCTTTTCCGGAGACGGAACCTACTGGGGAGGGGCCGATTACCGAACAGGCAACACCGGAGGTAGTTTCTTATTCGACTATTCCGATTTTACTCCGGTTGCGGAATTTACGCCCCAGTTCTATTTCGGTTTTGGACTTTTGACCGATTCAACCATCGTCGATGACGGGGTATATATTGACAACATCTTCTTAACAAAGCAAGACATTGCGATCACAGGCCATGGTTATGATACCTACAGCGGGACTTCCATGGCTACCCCGCACGTCTCCGGAGCGGCCGGTCTGATCCTCTCGGTCAGTCCAAACCTCTCCCCTTCCACAGTGAAAAACATCTTGTTAGAGAATGTGGATCTGAAACCATCCCTGTCCGGGAAGACCGTTTCGGGAGGAAGATTGGATGCTTTCCAGGCAGTCAAATCAGCCATCTTTTCGCTCAGTGCGAACGAAGGCACGGTCGGCTCGGTAATGACCCTCAAGGGATCGCACTTTGGTGATCAAATGGGCAGGGTGTTGATTGGAAATACACGTGTAAAGGTCCTTGAATGGTACGACGTTGTTATTCGGTTTGCGATCACGAAACCACAAGGGGCTGGAACATATCCTTTAATAATCCAACGCAAACAGGAAAAATTTGCGTATGCAGTCTTGAACTCTGCTTTTACCGTGAAAGACCCTGAGATCGAGAGCCTCTCTCCGGGCCACGGCCCGGTTGGCACAGAGGTCATTGTGGCGGGCTCCTTTTTTGGCAAGAATAAAGGACACGTCGTTATCGGTGATGTCCCTTGCAGGATCAAAAGCTGGTCTATGGACCCTCTGACTGGCGAGAGCAGTATCACCTTCATCGTCCCGGAGGGCCTCGGCAAAGGGTCCTACGACTTAACGGTGACTAACAAAGTGGGGAGGGGAACGAAAGCGGGATGCTTCACCATCGAGTGACTCCCGTTTTCGGGACTGGGTTTTCGGGTTGCTGGGCCTTCATCCGGACTTCCTGCAAGTTGACAACCGTTTTCATCAACAAGTGGTAACTTTTTAGCCAGGATCACACTTTTTCTCGATTTTCGAAAATGGTTAACCCTCCTTATTGAGTTCCTCTCAATTTGCTCCCTTCCCTTTCAACCGCACGAAATCGCTACCTTTTATTAATTTAACGATTTCTTGCCATTTTCGGCACTAAAAAGTAAGCTGGTGGTATTAGTTTTGCATAAAATTTGAAGGTTATTCAGAGGTTTTCCATTTTGAACAACCTGATCAGGTGAGTTTTTGCACCTGTCCGGTCGGCATTTTTAGCATGACATAAAATTGTATTTGTAATAACAATTTCACCCGAAAGGGCTGATATATTTAACAAGGAGGTTTGATATCATGAAAAATGTATTCGTTTTTTTAGTTCTTTTTCTGTTCAGTTTATCAAACTTTTCTCCTGCCGCAGCCGAAATCTTGCAACAGAATCCGATGAGTTCGAGAATCGGTGCCCTGAAAATTCCCTTTATTAAAAATGAAGGGCAAACTGACATCGGCGTAAAATACTACGCGAGAATTACTGCCGGAAATGTCTTTGTCCAGGATGATACGGTCACTTATTCTCTGGTTGAAGGAAGAGGGCCAGCAGGATGGACGATAAGGGAAAGACTCCTCGGATCGAAACAGACAAAAGTCGAAGGGGTGAAGCCCTCGCCAACGAAAGTGAGCATCTTCAAGGGAAGCGAAAGCAAGAACTGGCAGAGCAACATCCCGACTTATGATGAACTATGCTTCGGGGAGGTGTATGATCACATTCGATTAAATTTGAAAGCCTACGGAAACAGCATCGAAAAGATTTTCACCGTTGAAGCGGGCGCCGCTCCAGAAGCCATTGCCTTCGGCATCGAGGGAGCAAAAAGTTTGACGATCAACCGGGAAGGTGAACTCGAGATCGAGACTGGAATCGGAGCTTTCAAGATGACCGCCCCCCTTGCCTATCAGGAAATCGATGGCAAAAAAGTCAAAGTCGCCGCGGCTTATGAGCTTAAGACTCCTCCGTTGAGGGAAACGGATTCAAAGCATATCTACGGATTTAAGGTCGGAGAATATGATAAGACAAAACAACTGACTATTGACCCCCTGCTTGCATGGACCTTCCTCGGCGGAAGCCAGGAGGACAAGGCCTATGCCATCGCCCTGGATTCGGAGGAGAGCGTATTTATTACGGGAACAACAAGATCCAGTGATTTTCCAACGACATCGGGGGCTTACGATACCACTTACAGCAGCAATCTCGATATCTTCGTATCAAAGTTTGATAGCGATTTGACAAACCTTTTGGCCTCCACCTTTATTGGAGGAAGCCAAAATGACTACGCCACATCCATTGCCATAAAACCGGCGGATAATGAACTTCTGACCTGGGGGGCAGGGGCCTGGAATGAGGATGGAGTAACCTGGAAATTTGCCTCCTCTACCCTCACCCACGTCACAGGCAACGCCACAGCAGTCACGGCTACCCTCACCGGAGCTACCGCTATCGGCACGACCTACAAGGTTGTGATTACAGGAACCGGTGGCGGAGCTACCGCCACATACACCCTCGGAGGCGTGACGGGGACCACCATCCCTGCGAGTGGGGCGATTGCGATCACCGATTACATCACGGCAACGTCAAGCTCAGCCTCGTTAGTTATCACTCCTGTCAGCACCTGTACGGCTGCACTGACCCTGGTGAGCGTCAAAGCGCTTAATGTGGTGTATATTACCGGGTATACTTCCTCGGCAGACTTCCCGATTCCTCCGCTGCCAACCCCTGTCTATGACAGGTCTTATAACGGAGCAATGGACGCCTTTGTGGTCAAGCTCGATTCCAATCTGGGTTCCCTTCTTTCTTCCACTTTTCTCGGCGGCATCGGAAATGACTACGGCGAAGCCATTGCCATCGATTCCACGGGAAACGTCTTCATCACCGGATATACGAACTCAACCAATTTTCCAACAACGCCATTAGCTTATCAACCGGCTTTAGCCCGTAATGAGGATGCCTTTGTGTCGAAACTCGATGGAAACTTGAGCTCTCTCCTCGCCTCCACTCTTATTGGAGGAAGCGACTCCGATTATGCCTATGGCCTCGCCATCGATGGTGATGTCTTTATCACAGGCACAACTGCATCGACAGACTTTCCGACAAGCTCAAGTGCTTATGCAACGAGCAATTCAGGCCAGATGGATGTTTTTGTTTCGAGGCTCAACCCGGATTTAACCTCTCTCGTTGCCTCCACCTATCTGGGAGGAACCGACAATGATACGGCAAACGCCATTGCCGTATCTCCTGAGGGTCATGTCTATGTCACCGGTTGGACAGGATCGACAGCCGTTTACCCTGCTCCCTTTCCGACTCCACCTGCTCCTTTTTTGCCGCCCACCTTCCCAACAACAGCGGGAGCTTTTGACAGATCAGACGATCCATCAAAGGTCCCGGTCGATCGCAATGTCGATGTTTTTGTGTCCAAATTCAATTCGTATTTGAGCATTCTTCTTGCATCGACCCTTCTTGGAGGTGCGGACGGAGAAGAGGCCAATGGAATTGCCATCGACTCATCCGGAAATGTTTTCGTTACAGGGTGGACAGCCTCAGCAGGAGACCCGAGTGCTACACCACCGATTCCCCCTTTCCCTACCACACAGGGCGCGTATGATTCCACTTTGAACGGAGCGGAAGATGTGTTTGCTGTTCAATTTGACCCCGATCTCAGCACACTTCTTTCGTCAACCGTCCTTGGAGGTGAGAGCCACGACATCGCCCAGGGGATTGCCCTTGATCATGAGGTGAATGTCTACATTGCAGGGTCAACATATTCACACGATTTCCCGAGACCCCCCACATTCATCGCTCCTCCTCTTTTTGAGTACAGTGGATCCTGGGATGCGTTCATCACCAAGTTCACACCGGATTTCTTGAGCGAATATCTGCTTAGCGTTAATGTCGGGGGAACAGGCAGCGGTACAGTGACAAGCTCCCCAACCGGAATCAATTGCGGCAGTGTATGTGCGGAAGCATTCAATTACGGCCTGAAGGTTAAATTGACAGCCACGGCAAGTACAAATTCTGTCTTTGATCAGACCAGTTGGACAGGAGGGTGTATTGTTGAAGACGCCGCTAAACCATGGGAATGTACCGCAACCATGTTGGCCGATGTGAATGTGGGGGTCCAATTTATACTCAAAACCTATACGATCCAGGCATCGGCCAACGCCGGAGGAACGATCTCTCCAACAGGAGCGGTGGTGGTCAGTTACGGCGCGAATCAGAGCTTCTCTATTACTCCCGCCGCGGGCAACTATCTGGCTGATGTGATCGTGGATGGAAATTCCGTCACTCCAGTACCACCGAAGTACGGAACCTATGTCTACACCTTCACCAAGGTCACGACGGACAGGACCATCCAGGCGGTCTTTCAGCCCAATCCGGTCATTCAGACAACCGCCGATCCCGGAGGAGCGATTCTGCCGGTGGGACCGGTGACGGTTCAGTACGGGGCAAGCCAATCCTTCTCCATGACTCCGAATACCGGCTTTGCCCTGGCGGACATACTCGTGGACGGGGCTTCCGTACTCTCTACGCCACAATATGCGACCTATACTTATACCTTCACAAATGTGATCATTGACCATACCATTCGTGCGGTCTTTCGGCCCAATCCGGTCATCCAGACGGCGGCAAACGCCGGGGGAACCATCTCTCCGGTGGGACCAGTGACGGTCCAGTACGGGGCCGGCCAGAGCTTCTCTATTACTCCCGCCGCAGGCAACTATCTGGCCGATGTGATCGTGGATGGGGTCTCCGTCTCTCCCGCGCCGCCCAAATATGGCACGTACACTTACACGTTCACCAATGTGACTTCGGATCGCAGTATCAGGGCAGTCTTCCAGCCCAATCCGGTCATTCAGACGGCGGCAAACGCCGGCGGGACCATCTCTCCGGTGGGACCGGTCACAGTTCAATATGGAGCGAACCAGAGCTTCTCCATTACTCCCGACGCGGGGAATTATTTAGCTGATGTGATGGTGGATGGAAAATCCGTCACTCCAGCACCACCGAAGTACGGAACTTATGTCTACCCCTTCACCAATGTCACGACGGACAGGACCATCCAGGCGGTCTTCCGGCCCAATCCGGTCATTCAGACAGTAGCCGATCCCGGGGGGACCATCTCTCCGGTGGGACCGGTGACGGTTCAGTACGGGGCAAGCCGATCCTTCTCCATGACTCCGAATACCGGCTTTGCCCTGGCGGACATACTCGTGGACGGGGCTTCCGTACTCTCTACGCCACAATATGCGGCCTATACTTATACCTTCACAAATGTGATCATTGACCATACCATTCGTGCGGTCTTCCGGCCCAATCCGGTCATCCAGACCGCGGCAAACGCCGGTGGGACCATCTCTCCATTGGGACCGGTCACGGTTCAATATGGGGCAAGCCAGTCCTTCTCTATTACTCCCGCCGCGGGCAGCTATTTGGCCGATGTGAGCGTGGATGGGGTCTCCGTCGTTCCCGCACCACCCAAATATGGCACGTACACTTACACATTCACCAACGTGACTTCGGATCGCAGTATCAGAGCAGTCTTTCAGCCGAATCCGGTCATCCAGACCGCGGCAAACGCCGGTGGAACGATCTCCCCAGTGGGACCGGTGATAGTTCAGTATTTGGCGAGTCAGAGCTTCACCATTACTCCCGCCGCGGGCAACTATCTGGCCGATGTGATCGTGGATGGGGTCTCCGTCGTTCCGGCGCCACCCAAGTACGGAACCTACGTCTACACCTTCACCAATGTCTCTACGGACAGGACCATCCAGGCGGTCTTCCGTCCCAATCCGGTCATTCAGACAGTAGCCGATCCCGGGGGGACCATCTCTCCGGTGGGACCGGTGACCGTCCAGTACGGGGCCGGCCAGAGCTTCTCCATTACTCCCGCCGCGGGCAATTATCTGGCCGATGTGATCGTGGATGGGACCTCCGTCGTTCCCGCACCACCCAAATATGGCACGTACCCCTACACCTTCTCCAATGTAACCACTGACCACACTATTCGTGCGGTTTTCCGGCCCAATCCCGTCATTCAGACAACCGCCGATCCCGGAGGAGTGATTCTGCCGGTGGGACCGGTAACGGTTCAGTACGGGGCAAGCCAGTCCTTCTCTATGACTCCGAATACCGGCTTTGCCCTGGCGGACATACTCGTGGACGGAGTTTCCGTACTCTCTACGCCGCAATATACGACCTATACCTATAACTTCACAAATGTGATCATTGACCATACCATTCGTGCGGTCTTTCGGCCCAATCCGGTCATCCAGACCGCGGCAAACGCCGGTGGGACCATCTCTCCAGTGGGACCGGTGACGATTCAGTATGGGGGGAATCAAAGTTTCTCCATTACTCCCGGCGCAGGCAATTATCTTGCCGATGTGATCGTGGATGGGAATTCCATCTCTCCTGCACCGCCCAAATATGGCACGTACACTTACACCCTCACCAATGTGACTTCGGATCGCAGTATCAGGGCAGTTTTTCAGCCCAATCCCTCGATCCAAACCGCCGTCAACGCCGGTGGGACCATCTCTCCGGTGGGGCCGGTGGCGGTACAGTATGGGGCGAGTCAGAGCTTCTCCATTACTCCCGACGCGGGTAATTATCTGGCCAGTGTGATCGTGGATGGAAACTCGGTCGTTCCCGCGCCACCCAAATATGGTACGTACACTTACACCTTCACCAATGTCACCTCGGATCAAACCATTCGTGCGGTCTTCCGTCCCAATCCGGTCATCCAGACGACTGCCGATCCCGGAGGAGTGATTCTGCCGGTGGGACCGGTAACGGTTCAGTACGGGGCAAGCCAATCCTTCTCCATGACTCCGAATACCGGCTTTGCCCTGGCGGACATACTCGTGGACGGGGCTTCCGTACTCTCTACGCCGCAATATACGACCTATACCTATAACTTCACAAATGTGATCATTGACCATACCATTCGTGCGGTCTTCCGGCCCAATCCGGTCATCCAGACCGCGGCAAACGCCGGTGGGACCATCTCTCCATTGGGACCGGTGACAGTTCAATATGGGGGGAACCAGAGCTTCTCCATTACTCCCGCCGCGGGCAACTATCTGGCCGATGTGACCGTGGATGGGGTCTCCGTCTCTCCCGCGCCACCCAAATATGGCACGTACACTTACACGTTCACCAACGTGACTTCGAATCGCAGTATCAGAGCGGTCTTTCAGCCCAATCCGGTCATCCAGACTGCAGCAAACGCCGGTGGAACAATCTCTCCTGTGGGACCGGTCACGGTTCAGTATGGGGTGAATCAGAGCTTCTCCATTACTCCCGCAGCGGGTAATTATTTAGCCGATGTGATCGTGGATGGAAATTCCGTCACTCCTCCAGCGCCACCGAAGTACGGAACCTATGCCTACACATTCACCAATGTCACGACGGACAGGACCATCCAGGCGATCTTCCAGCCCAATCCGGTCATCCAGACAACCGCCGATCCCGGAGGAGCGATTCTGCCGGTGGGTCCGGTCACAGTGAGCTATGGCGCCAGCCAGAGCTTCTCCGTCACCCCTAATTCAGGCTATGCGCTGGCAGACCTGCTCGTGGACGGCGTCTCGGTGTTGGCGGGACCCCAATACACGACCTATGTTTACACCCTTACCAATGTCATCTCCGATCGAGCCATTCGAGCGATCTTTCGGCCTAATCCGGTGATCCAGACCACCGCCAGTGCAGGTGGAACCACCTCCCCGGTGGGACCGGTCACGGTTCAGTACGGTGCTAACCAGTCTTTCTCGATTACACCGAATTCGGGGTTCTATCTGGCCGATGTAAGCGTGGATGGGAACTCCATCGCTCCCGCACCGCCGAAATATGGCACGTACACGTACACCTTCACCAACGTGACCTCGGATCGAAGCATCAGAGCATCTTTTCAACCGAATCCCGTCATCCAGACTACGGCGGATACGGGAGGCACGATCTTTCCCGTGGGACCTGTCTCCGTTCGTTATGGTGAGGACATTACATTCTCGATTACCTCGAACTCAGGTTACTCCGTATTTGACGTCATCGTGGACGGGATTTCAAAAGGGCCGATCACGAGCTGGACGTTTACCAATGTGACCTCTGACCGTTCGATACGGGCTGTCTTTCGCCCAAGTCCTGTGATCCAGACCATTGCAGATACGGGAGGAAGCATTTTCCCACCAGGACCTGTCACGGTCAGGTTTGGAGGAAGTCAATCCTTCACGATCATTCCGGATGCAGGGTACTTCATTTTTGATGTGCTGGTCAACGGGGCTTCTGTCGGGGCCGCAAGCACCTACACCTTCACCAATGTAACTTCGGATCAGACCATCCGGGCCACATTCCGACACCATCCGGCCATCGATGCCTCTGCAAGTGGGGGAGGAACAATCTCACCCCAGGGGACGATTACCGTCACCTATGGTGGAAGCCAGTCTTTCTCGATCACACCCACCCTCGGATCTTACCTGGCAGATGTCATCGTGGACGGAAACTCCGTTATACCTCCACCTCCTCACTATGGAACTTACTCCTATACTTTTACCAACGTGACGTCTGACAGAACAATCTTGGCCGTTTTCCAATCCGATCCAACCGTAGAAATAGATCAAAGCACCGGTGGGACCATTTTCCCGGACACAACACTCACCGTACGTTACGGTAGCAATCTGCTCATCTCCGTCGTCCCCGACGCGGGATATTTCGTCGCCGACGTGATCATCGATGGATTCTCTGTCGGGCCCTTCGCAGGATATCTCTTAACCGATATCAGGGAAGATCATTCCGTCAGGGCGATCTTCACTCAAACGATACCGACAACTCCCTATACAATCATCGCAACCGCAACTCCGGGGGGTGTGATCAGGCCTTTCGGGATACAAAAAGTCAAACCTCTCAAATCGAAATCTTTTACCATAAAAGCGAGTAAGGGCTACCATATCAGCGATGTCCTCGTCGATGGCCTATCGAAGGGACCTATTCCTATGTATTCGTTCAAACTGGCTGCAGCCTCGCATACCATCGACGCCGTCTTTGACACGAAAAAGGAACTGACCGTTGTCCTGAAGGGAACAGGCAGCGGCACCGTGGTGAGCAAGCCAGGGGGAATCAACTGTGGAAAGGATTGCTCGCAAGCCTACAATACTGGAGACCTCGTCCAGCTTGTCCCGAAAGCCTCTTCAGGCTCCGTGTTTACGGGCTGGGAAGGCGGCGGATGCAAAGGGACAGATACTTGTATGGTAACGATGGACGACGACATAACAGTGATAGCAACCTTCACTCTGAAATAATTTCAGAACTGAAACACAGCCTCTGATAGGGGAACAGCAGAGGTTGTGTTGAAATAATTGCAAGCGGAGATCCTTTCTTGCCAGGCGACTGAAGGAGATCGGCCAGCCGGCCCGGTAGAAAGGATCTCCGCTTGGTGCTCAGGAAGAAGGATAATATTTGCCAACGACCTCATGAGGTCATCAGGCTCAAAGCCGTCGGAATCAATAAGAGAAAGGTATTTTCCCCCCCGAAGTGAAGGTGGTCAAAATCCCTGAAACTACTCAATGCACGCATCCTGCCTCCGTAAAGACGTTCGTTGCTTTTTAATGAATTTCTTTCAATCTTGATGAACTCGTAAAAAGTCAATTTTTCTCGAGTTTGTCATTCCTGCGAAAGCAGGAACCCAGTTATTTCAATGGGTTCTGGACTCCGGCTTTCGCCGGAGTGACGGATTTGGTACTTTTTACGACTTCATCAAATATGATAATGTCCTAATTGGCCTCAATAGAAATACCATAATGCTCTTTTAGAGAGGGGGGCAGGATGGCAGGGGAGGACATGGTCATGGTATGACAAGGAGAATTTAAGCGGTTACAATTGATCCGGAAGATTTTGGAAGGGGTAATCAAGCAGGTTTAGGCAGCGGAGCGGAGGTCCTTTCGCTGAGCGGGAGACAGATTCGAAGGATCGTCAAGCGGATCAGGAGTGAAGGAGACAGAGGGGTCCTTTACAGATCGAGAGGGATGCCATCAAACCGGAGGATAGGGAATAAGATTAAACACAGGGTCATCAAACTCTACCGAACGTAGTACAAGGGTTTGGGTCCGACTTCGGCTTCGGAGAAGCTTATGGAGGGAGATCGGATGGAGGTCAGTCATGAGACCTTACGGAGGTGGCTTCTGGGGGCGGGGAAGTGGAAGAAGGTTCTGAAGAATCGAGGGCGAGATAAATAACACAGTGGAGGGAACGTAAGGACCGTGATGGGGAGATAGTGCGGATGGATGGGTCCTATGTTTGAAGGGAGGGGGCCCCGATGTGCCCTGATGGGTCACATCGACAATGCGACATCCGGACGCTCTAAGAAGGCATTGCCTTCTTAGAGGCCTATCTTCCCATGTACAACAGAAGGTTTTCGGTTTACCCCAAGGGGGGGACAATCTTCACCGGAATTTCGTCAAGGGGTTTAACCTCGATGCGCCTATATATCGAGACAAAAAGGACGCTTCGGAATGGCTTCACGGTGGCACACAACCGGAAGCTCTATCAGATAGCGGATAGGGTCAAGTCTTCAAAGCGATGGTCAAAGACCGGATCGATGGTTCACTGGTAATGCTCTACCAAGGGCGGGCGTTCAGATTCAAGGAGATAACCACGAGGCCCGTTCGAGAGAGTCAACGACCGGCCGCTGTCCGAGGGAGAAGAACCTATACCCCTCCAGCCGATCATCTCTGGAGGAACTTCAAGTTCGGCAGACACAAAGATCAACGTGAACGACCAGGTGAATCTGTAACTTGATGGTCTCGTAAAAAGTAAAAAAACTTGTCATTGAGAGCGAAGTGAAGCAATCTCACCATCTTAACCTCTTGATTTTGTTAGACTGATTCGTCGTTTTGCTCCTCGCAATGACAGGTCGAGAACTCTTTACGATTTTACCATAACTTGAAAACAGGATATTTCTAAAATAAATTAGCTTCACGAATCTCGTATCCGCTCAGTTTTCCGAGGAAGGGGGACTTTGGTCGCCTCATGAGCTCAGCCAAAACTCCGCTATTTACGCTTGGAATCTTTCTCTGGAATCGAGCCTTGAGGCGGAAGAACTCCGGCTAAAGCCTCTACTCCCACGAATAAGTGAGGGGATACCGAATCTCCCCGAATTTTCTTCACTTTTTAACACAATTTAGGTAGCCTAACGACCTGACTGCCGCTGCTTCATCATTCGCTCCCGGTTAGAACTGAGTCGGGGGGTGGACATTTTTTGACCATGGTCTCTTTTCCTTGACCTCCAACTGTAACCCTTTTCTTTTGCCTTGGTGGCCGATATCTACCCCACATTACCGTTTTTGATTCCCGGAAACAAAAAGGCCTGCCCCCGCCTGAAGCAGGGCAGGCCTTCTCCTAACTTAATCCCTCTCAAACCCTGTTAATTTGAATTCCAGGTGCCGGCCCAGTTATAGCCGTCTGTTGCATTGTCCTTATCTTTCACATAGAGCCACAAATCCTTTTCACCCTTAAACTTCGGCTTCGCTTTGACCAGCCACTGCACTTTCAGGGTATTTTCGGCACCCGTTACATTCGTCCTGAAACAATCGAGAGTTAGCAGGCGCCCGTAAACCATTGAGGCGTCACCAGGGGTACACACACCCACGGTGCACGCGCCTGTCGCCTGATCGCAACTGCACCACGGCTCATCTCCATCGCATTTCAATGGCTTTCCCTCGATGAACTCTTCCAGCTTGAGCTGATTCGTCGCAACATCATAGGTCAGTATAGCAACCGCTGCCGGCAAGGAGGAACTTTTGACCTTGGCAGGTTTAGCAGCTTCCTCCCCACCGCGGGTTATCTTCAGCTTCACCTGGGTGATGTGCTTCTCCCCGAACACATCCTGGTAGGTCGTATTAAAATGCATCCGCCTGCCACCTTTTTCGAAGGAAACGACCTCGTCCGTACATGGCTTGTGAATCCCAGACGTTAGGCAAGTGATATTTTTAGCGCCGTACGTAAATGTGTTCTGGTCGTTCCACGGAACTCCATATTCATATATACTAAGCCCAGTGTCATACCCTCCTTTAGTCGGCTTACCGAGACTATAGGTTTCGACTCCCACAGAATACAGGGAGATCAGAGTATCAGCCGTGGTTCCCGCTGCACCGTAAAAAGTGGCAAACTTTATTTTACCACCTGGGCCCAATTTCCCAAAATTAAAATCGAAAAGGGCTCCGAGATCATTCGGGCCGAGATCCGTTACAGGGCCCGGCACAAACTCCGGTGGATCATAGGAATCGTACGTAAATGGGTCCGAACAGTTGAAGCCGTCCGTACTGGTTCGGAAGAGATACCCCTTAGAATAATCGGAGAGCGTCACGAATTCGTAAGTGGGGGTCGGATCAATATCCCAATCCATGACGCGGCGGTACAGGACCTGTGTGATGGCACTGCTGATGTTCTCGATGGTGACATCGATCTGGTAGAGGTAGGGAGTTAAAGGAGTTGGATGATAATAGTGTGTTACACGGAAAATGCAACTGCCTTGTCCCACCTTAGAGGGGGCAGGGGCTAAATCTGTAGTCGATTCACAAACGAGGACCACAGAGGTCGCTGTTGATTCCGTGCTCGTAAAGGATTCGAGGACCAGATTTGTGACAGCCCGCTCGTCGTAGCAGCCACACTCGTTCGCATATCCAGACAGGCCGGTAAAGGTGTCCCCGACACCCCACCCTTCACAGGGGCTGCTATACGCTGTCGCTTCAGCGCCGGTACGAAGATATCGGAGACCCACAACATCATAATAATATGTTTCTCCTGATGACGGCTCATATCCCGGAACGTTCAAATTTCCTTCCTGCCAAACGCCCATCTCAATGGTTCCATTACTGATGATAGCATAATCACGGGCGCTTGCCCTATCAACCATTATGAAACAAGCAAGCATCAGGGTGACCACACACAACGGAACAAATGACCGCACATACCTCCATCTGATCATGCTGCACCTCCTCTGAATTTTTCTGGTTTCAGCCCCCAAATAGTTATGCACCCTCTGAGGATATAACTCCCCAAATTTGCTCCACTATAATACAGCTGTGATTTCTTGTCAACCGAAAAATTAAAAAAAATTAATTATTCCTGTAACCCATTAATTTTTCAGAGTTTTATTGAGATAAATCCCTGCAACACTCTTAACCAGACATAAACGCAAAAGAACCCCATGGTCAGTCTTTCTACGAAAGAGCAATTATCATGCCATCGGTCCCCGATTCAAGATTGTTGGATTTACAGGCTCTTTTCGGACCTCTTTCCAACCTCGTACGGAAAATCTGGATAAAATTTTTCCACTCGTGATAAATCTTTGCTCTCACGGGCGGCCACAGGGGGCCGCCCCTACGAAGACTGCCCGGCTTCCGTGGAAGACTCGTCGGCTACCCGACTCGGCAAAGGGCACAGCGAGACCAGCCTCCCATCTGATTGTGGCAAAAAATGGGACACCCTGTTCAAGGGTGAACACAAAAAAAGGCGACCCTCTTCACCAGGCTGCAAAGGAAGTCGCCCTCTCTTCATACGACTCCGACAGATACCCCATCCCCCTCCTAACCTCCCCCTTGAAGGGGGAGGAACATAGCGGTTTCCCTCCCCTTCAGGGGGAGGGAGAGAGTGGGGGTGGGGTCAGATGGCTTATGTGTCTCAGTAGAATTCACCTGCCCACTGCGTAAATCTTATCTCTTTTTACTCCTCTCACGTTGTTCGAATTCTCTGCGGATGCCTTCCACCTTCTGTCTGAACTCGTCCGTCACCGCCTTCGATTGGATATAATCGGTAATAATATGCGGTGTCATGAGAATCATCAGCTCTTCTTTCTTATTGATGTATTGCTGGCTCCCAAAAAGTCCGCCGATGATCGGAATCTTGTACAGGAATGGGACACCCGACCTGATCACATTCTTCTGATCTTCGATCAATCCGCCGATCACGATCATCTGGCCATCCAATACCGAAAGCACTGTCTTGGCCATCGTCTTGGTGAACACCGGGACAGAGGTAAGGTTCCCGAGGGCTTTTAGATCGACGTCGCTCTTTTCCACCTGGATCTCAAGGCTGATCAGGCCTGAATCGCTGATGCGCGGGGTAAGCGTGATGATAATCCCGATGTCCTTATATTCAATGCTTCCCGTGATCACATTTGATGTTCCGGTTGTTCCGGTATCTAACCCCCCTGTATACGTGCTCGTCAGAATGGGCTGCTCCTTCCCGATTTGAATCTTTGCTTCCTTGTTATTCGAAGCGATGATATGCGGTGAGGAGATGATGTTCAACCGATTGTCGGAAGCTGCCGCACTGATGGCCGCGGAAAACTTCCCCGCCGCGTCGATAATGGAGTACCGGATGTCGCCCGTCATGGCAGTTTTTGTGGGATCGAGAGGGTTGCTTATCGTCGTAACAGCCTGTTGATACCTTCCCTTGGCTAAGGAATCGACAAATTGAAACCACTCGATGCCGAATTTGTTCTCGTCATCGAGAGTAATCTCTGCCAGCATCACCTCGATCAACACCTGTTTCGGGTAAAGATCGAGCTTCTTGATGGTCTCCATAACGGCCTTGTAGTCCCGGTAGAGGGCGCGGATGACCAAAGCGTTGTTCGGCTCATCGACAACGATATTGATCTCTCCCTCGGTCACCTTTCCAGCTTCGTCTCCGCGAGCCGCTGGTGTGGCCGGCGCAGGAGTGGGAGTGGGCCTTGGAGTTTCTCCGGGCCTCGGCTGCTGCGTCGTCGTTCTCCCGGGAGTGGTCGGAGTTGTCTCCCGTTTCGGCTCCTCAGGTTTCTTGCCGGTTTCCTTTCCTCCCTTTGTGTAGACCTGCTTCAACACATCCGCGAGGTCTTTGGCCTTCGCATTCTGAACGTAATGAATAAACACCCCGGTCTTCGACTCGTCCGTAGGGGCTTTATCCAGCTCCTTGATCCAGTTTTCAACCTTGTCGAGAATTCCGGGCATGGATGAAACCACCATGATCGAATTGGACCTCACAATCGGATTAAACGTGATGCCCCCTCCCTTTGCTTCCTTCGAAGATATTCCGAAAGAAGAGAAGATCTTCTCCAGGTCTTTTGCCAGCTCGGTTGCATCGGAATTTGAGACGGGATAGATGCGGATGGTCATGTCCGTGAAGATATCGATGTCAAACAGGCTGAGGATGTCCCGGATCTTCCGGATATTGGATGCCAGGTCGGAAACGATCAGGATGTTATTCTGTGCGAAAGGGATGACCTCTTTCTCATCCGAAAGAAAAGGTTTGATCAGCTTTTCGAGTTCGCCGATGGGAATATACCTGGGCTTGATCACCTCGATCGCAAACCGGTCCTCCGGAGTCCGCGTGTCGAGCGGAGCGGGGAGTTTTTTCCCCTCACCCCAAGGAACGATCTCGTAGAGGGAATCCTTTTTGACAACCGTCGCACCGTTCATCCTCAGGAGGGAGAGAAAGATCGGATAGATATCCTCCTGGGCAACGGGACCCGTCACATGAATATTAACGACCCCCTTCACCTTCGGGTCGATGACATAACTCATCTTCAGAACCTCTGCGATGGTTCTGATCACCTCGTAGAGGTCCGCATTATCAAAGTTGAAAACAAATCCCTGGGCCTTCCCTTTGGCCGCGGAGCCCCCGCCCCCCGGAGAGACCGGTCTGATCGGCGCGGTTGGGGTCACAGGGGTTGGAGGAGGCGCGGCTGGTGCAGCGGGAGCCGCAGAGAGTGGCCCGGCCGGAGGAGCGGGTGGCGTCGGAACTGCACGGGGTATTTCAGGAGCTGGAGAAGATGGGCTTGCCGCAACGCTCGGAGGAGGTGAGGCAGCGGGAAGCTTGGGAGAAACCGGAGCTGAAGCCGTCTCCGGGGCCGTCGCAGGTTGAGACGGGTTTGCTCTTCGCTCCACCTTGGCAGGAGAACCCTCCTGGGATTGGGCAACAATCTGAGGTGTCGGCTGGGCTGACGATGGAGAGAGGGGAGAGGGATCACGGGTTGATTGAAGCCCGGTACAGCTCACCATCGAAAAAAGAAACAGAAGCAAGATCCAATTTCCCCGGCGTTTCATCATAATACACTCGGTCCTTTCCCTCGGATCATGCAACCCGAGAGGTTGCGGCTACATTTATAATCCAATCGGAAGCGCGAGGCAAGAGTAATTCTGAACGGCAGAACCCCGCTCTTTCCTGCAGCAGATCCCTGCAGGTGATGATCAATCCTCATCATCCTCATCATCCTCTTCCTTCTTAGGAACCGGAGATCTGGGTGGCGGCTGGACCTGAGGTTGCTGGATCCCCGCAGAGGGTCTCTGCAGTCTCCTCTGCTCCAGCCTCTCGCGCAATAGATCCCTTCCCGGGACCTCTCTCGGCGCAGCAGGGCTGACCACCGGCGGAGTGGCAGGAGGCGCGAAAGGCCGAGGAGGGGTGGGCGTGACTCGCGGGGGTTGACCCGGCTTTTCAGGGGTCGCAGCAGAGGGAGCGGTCGTCGGAGGGCCAGCGGCCCTCTTCTTCTGTCGTGCGGGGTCAAAGAGCAGGACGTCAAAGGAATCTCCCGTGGACTCCATGGTGACCCGGTCTTCCTCGATCTTGCTGACGCTATACTCCCCAACCTTGTCTCCCACTCTTACGGTCATTGTCTCCCTGTCGCCCTTTTCCGGTTTCCGATAGGGATTGTTGACCAGGGCCGTGCGCAAATCCTCCCCGACGATCGCCACTCCGTAAAGCGTGAGATTGGGACGGGCAGGAGGTTTCGGAGGGGGCGCGGGTTTCTCTTTTGTCGCCGCCTCAGGAGGGGGAAGAGGGGGAGGAAACTCCTTCCTCTCTATGCTGAAAAGATTCTTCTCCGAGATCACCTTGTAATACGCCGGCGGAGGCATTTCCCCCTTTTTAGCAGCCGGTGCGGGTGCCGGAGGCAGGGGAGTCTTCTGCTTCGCATCGGTCGTCTCTTTCCCCCGGGGCCGGGGATTGGTCCATTCCTCGTGGTTCTTTATGGACAGGTAGACGACGATCAGGATGAGACAGAAATTGATCCAGTAGAACTTCTTTGCCATCAAACCTCCACTTCAAACGGAAACTCGAAATCCGAATATCGAAACTCGAAACAAACTCCAACGACCAAATGTTCAAAGATTTACCTCTGAAAACCCCTCCCGGCCTCCCTTTTTCAAAGGGATGGTCATTCCCCAGGGGGGCACCCTCGAACCATGAAAATCCCCCCACACCCCCCTTTTTCAAAGGGGGGCTAAGTTACCCCTCCCTTTGGCAAAGGGAGGTTGGGAGGGATTTTGAAGAAGCCTATTTTCTAACTAATGCCCCATGCCCGGGGGGCACCCTCGAACCATGAAAACATCCGGATCCGCAGGTCAGGAGACCTGCGACTACCCGGGGTAGGTTCGGGTCTCCTGACCCGAACCGTGCAAAGGTGCTATTTTCTACATAAGAGATAGGGCATCCTCCTTAGGGACAGAACGGTACACTTATCGTTTTGTTCTCATTTGTTTCGAATTTCGTGTTTCGAATTTCGAATTTCGTGTTTCGAGTTTCCTCTTTAATTATCCTTCTTTCCCCTTGCCCTTGGGACTGGGATTGGTGTTTCTCGCAAAGCCTGTCACCGTGAGATTTCCCTGTACTTCGTTCGGAGTCCTCATGTTTGGAGCGGTGATATCGATGTCCGATATGAGGAGAAGCTTTTCGTAGCTCTCAACGTCATAAAGGAAGTAGGTAAGGGAAGCAGCACTCTTCGTGGGATTGATCTCGATCGTAACGGGAATTCTCACATAGAACGCCATCTCCTTCGGCTCTCCCACACGGAAACTCTTGATCTGGATCCCGTTTCTTTCTGAGAGCTTTTTCAGGACCTCCTGGAGGTTGGCAGCGATGATCTGAGGCGTCTCGCCCGGCAGCAATTTCGCCTGAACCGCCTCGAGGCGCTGGGCTGTCTGATTCAACTCCTCTTCGATCCCTTTTCCGGACTTGACGTATTCCTGATATTTGTTGAGGGCTCTCTTCTTCGCAGCGAGCTCTTCTCTCATCTGTTTTTCAGAAGCCTCTATTGGGATGTATGCAAAGCGGTAGACCAGGATGAGAGCAATTACGATCAGCATAAGAGTGAAAACCCCCCTTCTGCCTCCTCTCAGTTTTGGCCAGGGTCCCTTTGATTTCCCTATTTTCATTTCACCCTTTCAATGTCTGCGTTGATTTGGAAGCGGTCTTTTACCACGTTCGCTCCGAATAACCGCATCTCCTTGGTCACCGGCGAAGCGAGCTTCGCCTTCTCAAAAACTGGAGATTTTTCGATGATACCGATCAGGTCGGAGGCCGAATCCGCGAAGCCGCTCAGTTCCACATCCCTCGCTTTCAGCTTGATCTTCCAGAGCCAGGCAGTTGAAGGGAGAATCTCCGACAGTTCCTTCAGGATTTCTACTTTGCTCACCTCCTCGGCTCGCATTGTTTCGAATTCCCGCACTTCCTTTTCCATCAGATCTTTTTTCTTCTGAAGGGCTTCGATGGCCTCCACTTCGGGTTTTTTCGCCTTCGTCTGCAGGAGGACCCGGTTCAACTCCTCCCGTTCTTCAAGGAAGGGATGGATCCCCCAGGTCCCGGCCAAAACGACGGAGGCAATGCCGAGAAGGACGGCCAGGTAATTTCCAACCCGACTTACCTTCTTCCTCATCTCCATCGGAATCAGGTTGATGTTCCATTTCGTCCTGGCGAGGCCTCGCAGGGCGAGCCCGATGGAAGAGTAACACTCACCGATCCTCTCGGAACCGTTGACCGATTCTATCCTCTTGAGGACTTGAACCGGTGTCACACTGCTCGACAGCGACTGCTTCAGCTCATCAATCAGACCGCTGTTCGTCTCATCTCCGTAAACGAGAACGGTTCCTTTCCCGTCCCTCGGCCCAAAACCTTTCAGCATGGCGAGGCGGTAGGCCTCAGCGACTTCCTTCCCCTTCTCTGCTTCGTTTCGGAACCAGAAGTGAAAGATCTCTTTGAACTCGCCTTTTTCAAAAAAATGAAACTCATAGAATTGATTTCCGATATCGATCAAAACCTGAGGACCTGCTTCAACGGGGTGTTCATCGAAAAGGAACAGGTTAGCGGAGGCCGTGGAGGCAATCTCGATGGCGACCGGACGGATGCCCATCCTCCTGAGAAGGCCCATGTATTCGGTCACATCCTCCTTCTTCACGATCACCAGCAGGAGCCGGAGAGATCCTGCTTTCTCTTCGAGAATCTGAAAGTCGAAGGAAGCCTCTTCCGGAGGGAAAGGGATATGCTTTCCCAATTCGTATTCAAGGACTTTTCTTAAGTTCTCCTTTGCAGCAGCAGGGACCTCGATCAGCTTTACCAGCGCCTTTTCCCTCGGAAGGGCAAGGACCACATTGTCCTTCGGGAAATTGTTATCGTTGAGATATCTCTGAAGGATGTTGCTCAATTCGAGCTGCCCTTCCTCCTTTGCCTTTGCCGGCGGCAACGGAAGGACGTCATTCTTGATCACCCGAAGCTGTTTAAGAAACTTCCTGAGGTGAGAGACGACGACCCTGTCCTGCCTTAGTTCAATTCCGAGGCTCGATTGTGAGATGCTCATGAAAACCTTTTCCCTTACTCAAAGAAATTCTATCAGCCCCTACCATAAATTGCAACCCGATTGCGGATTTCGGATTGCGGATTCGAAGTCGGAAGCTGCCAAAATCAAAGATCAAAAAACAGAAATCTGCGATCTAAAATCTTCCCTCCTCGATTTTCAATCCGAAATCTGCAATCTACAATCCGCAATTAATAAAGGACATCCTTCCACATCAATACCTTGTAGCCACTCTCCTCCTTCTTGTCGATTTTGACGACGCATTCCAACCCCTTCTTCGATTCTCCCGTTTTCATTCTCCCCCATGAGGTAAGGGTATAGTAGGGAATATTCGATGTGAACGTGATAAAACCTCTCGCATCCTGCGCATACGGGGCGATCTCGGGCACCATCTGTTGGAGTTCCGCGAGAGTTTTAAATCCCGTCTGCTCTCTCACCTCGATGACCTTCTTCGCGATCACAGAAGAAATACCGAAAAGAGCCATGAGGACCTCCTGGGAGGCCACATTAATATCCACCTGAGTCGCTGTGGAAAAAACGGTAAAAATATCCTTTAATCCGAAGGGCACCACCCCCTCTCCCTCCTCCTGATTCTTCGATTTTTTCCCGTAGAACAGCTCCGGAGTGATTCCCCGAACCAGGAGCAACTCCTCTACAGTATCAAAATCACCGTTCTTGCAGTTGTAGGGCTCCGGCAAAGACTGATAGTAGTCATTTTCAGCGCCATTCAGCCTGCGCAAATCGTCTTTATCCCTCCAATCGAGGATCGAATCGACAATGATGTCCCTCTGCTCCCCGAGTTGCGTGAAGTATTTGATCACCCTCTTCAAGAGTTGATCACTGGCCCTGTTGAGATTAATCCGGCCCGTTTCGCTCCTCACCCTGACCTCTGCTTCTCCCGACCCGAACGCTACGGAATAGGGCCGGCCGTCAGTCCGCCACTCCTCTTCCATAGGTGGAACATCCTCTCCCTTCTCGATCTTTATTTGAACGCTGCCCGGGGTTTGGTCCGGGTTTCTCCGGTTATGAATGGTAGGGTCAGTTTTGTAAATCACCTCAGCAATGGCGCGATGAATGCCCCCATGGGCATAGAAATAGAGCTGTGCCTCCTCTTTATAATGTCGCGTCACATTAAGCTCTGTCCTCATCGAAAAGCAGAATTCGAGGACGATGACGGACAGAAGGGTCAGCACCCAGAGGACAATAACTAACGCCATTCCTCTCGAACTGCGACTCAAACTTCGGTCACTTTCGGAATTCATCTTCATTATGATTGGATTCATCCTGCCGATTTAACTGTCTGAAACCGTTTTCGTGGAAGCGATCCCATGGGATCGCCCCTGCCTTGGGCAGACACACAGGTCTGCCCCTACACTAAAATCGCATCCATTGAGGTCTTGGAACGAAGCCACCCCGGATTCTCCATTTATATGGACGTCCGCCAGCACCTTTCTATTCAGGCCAACCCTCTCCCCCGCCCCTTATGGCTTCTGGAGTTGTGGCCTCCCCGGAACCGTCAGTACAGTCTTTTTGCCCTTATCGTCATAGCGATGAGCAGGGATCGAGACGAGAGCGGGAAGCACAACTTCCGGCTCCCCTTTCTTCTCTTTCCAGGTGAGATTCACCCTGATCTGGCGCGGCAGCTCCGTCTCCTCCTTCCCATCCCACGAATTGACCCACTCACCCGTGGTTTCTTCGTCTTCGGACTCCTTGTAGTACTCAAACTTGATATCGGAAATACCATCTATGAAGGTAAGAAAGTCGTCGTCCTTGGGCGTCTCTTCCGTGAAGTCCTTATTCAAAACCCGCTGCTCGCAGGCCTTGAGGATTTTCTCCGAGGAATTCTCTTCGATCTTATAAGTTACAAACACCAAGCCCTCCGGTCTTTTCGATTTCAGAGAAAAGCTTGAGACAAATCGCAATGAATCGCTCGCTCCCTGAAAGGCAAGGAAGTCCGGCTCGGCCTTTTGGGATTTGATTTTGTAAGGATAAGCGGACTTGAGCTGCTGGGAAAGGAGACTGAAGGCAGCCCTGCTTTTCTGATATTTTTCCACCTTCTCCTCTCCCTTTTCCCAGGCAGCAGACGCCAGTCTCATTGCCCCCGCGATCACCAAAAGGATCAAACTCAGGATCGTGAAGGTGATCACCAGCTCAACCAGAGTAAAACCAGATGCCTTATTCAACCTTTTCATAATGCTTTAGCGTCCTCAGACCAGTCAAATCCGAAATTCGAATATCGAAATCCGAAACAAATCCAAAAATTCAAATATCAAAACTCCTTTTTTGTTTGGGACATTTGAGTTTTGGACATTCGGCCGGCAACGTGCACCGGAAGGGGCACAATATTTAATGACGTTACCTTTCCGGGAAGCTGCGCTTCCATTTGTTTCGAGCTTCGCCTGCCTGCGCGTAGCCGCTTCGGCGAAGGCAGGGATTTCGTGCTTCGGATTTAACGTCCCCGCTATTCTTCTTTTTTCTCAAAGGCTCGAAGGGATTCCAACTCCAGCATTCTCTCCCCTGTCCCTGAAGGCCAGGTCACCTTCAGGATGACCTGGTAAAGGTCTACGGGGAGGTTCTCATTGGAATTGTCCTGACTTCCTGTGATCTGCCCGACGGCTGGGCTCGTTCTCTTAACATCCAGTTTCCAGGAGTACTGAGGATCAAATGAGCCCTCAGTCGCCCCTTCTACAAAATCTTTTGTTGAAAGGACCTCCTCCATTTTTCCTTTCCCGTACCAGGTCGCTTTCACATACTCCTCGGAGATCTTTACCGATCGCAGCCCACCGGAGAAGAGCTCCAGGATGACGCAGAGGCCAATCCCCAAAATCGCCAGGGCAATCAATACCTCGATTAAGGTAAACCCCCCACGCCGCAAAGCGCATGGCCTATCATGTAAAGACAACGCCTTTCTCATTTTTGTTCCATATCTTCAGGGTTCGGGGTTCAGGGTTTAAGGTTCAGGGTTTAATTTCTTCGCTCATTTCGCTGCCTTCTGCGCTGGAGCTGATTACACCGATTCAAAAAATGAGATTACGCCGATTTTATTCGTCCATCGTCTATCATCCATCGTCCCTCTTTTCTTACTATTTTCTGCCTTTTGCCTTCTGCCTTTTGCCTTCTGCCTTCTGCTTTCTACCTACTTTATTTCTCCTCCGAAACCTCAATCTTGACTCCTCCGGTCAGCATCTCCACCCGGAGCGAATAAGCCGGGCCCTTTTCACCCTGGATCGATGCCGTCCCCCCGTTCGATCCTCCGTTCCGGTAGAATTCGATGGTAGGGACGGAAGAATCAAAGAGGGTCTTTCCGACCTCGATCTTCTCCATTTTGACGCCTCCGGGAAGGGGATAAAACTTCTGGGCCTTGGGCTCCGCCTCCTCTTCATCGACGGAGTAGACCGAGACCAGATTCGAAGCGGTGTCCAAGCTGACGAGGTTGATTCTCCCCTTGTTGACCGCATCGCTGCGACAATATCGAAGGATGGCTGCAATTCGCTTGGCAGCTCCCCTGGCCTCCATGTGGCTCAAGGTTCTGGTAAGATTAGGAGTGATAAGAAGTACAAGCAAGCTGATGATGATGAGAACGATGACCAATTCGAGGAGGGTAAATCCTTTTGATCCCGTTCGCATCATCTTTTTATATCCTGCCAACTTACGATGTCCTGGTTTTCGCCCTCCCCGCCTTCCACACCATCCAGGCCATAGGAAATGAGATCATAGTCTCCATGATCTCCAGGACATCTGTACACGTAGGGCTTCCCCCAGGGATCAAGGGGAACCTCTTTTTTGAGATAGGGTCCCTCCCAGCGCTCCACTCCAGAAGGTTTTTCCCTCAATACCTTCAAGCCTTCTTCGCTCGTCGGATACCGACCCGTATCGAGCCTGAAGATATCGAGGGCCATCCCGAAGTTTTCAATCTGCGCCTTGGTCGCCTGCTGTTTTGCCCCGGTTGTTTTCCCAAAAATCCTCGGCCCCACCAGTGCAGCCAGCAGTCCGATGATGATCACAACGACCAGCAACTCGATCAGCGTAAATCCCTTTTGACCTCTTCTCGATCTCTTCTCTTTCATAGGATCACCTCTCCTTCAACTAAGTAGTGCCCCATGCCCGAAGGGCACCCTCGAACCATGAAAAAAAGAACTCAATCCTCTCCCACGGAGGGGAGAGGCGGTATTTGAGGTTATTTCCTACATAATGCCCCATGCCCGGAGGGCACCCTCAAACCATGAAAATTAACTGTATCTCCCCTCTCCCTTGACGGGAGAGGGTGGGGGTGAGGGTGAGTCAAAGCCTTTGCCCCCTCACCTCAATCCTCTCCCCCGGAGGGGAGAGGAGCTATTTGGGGCTATTTTCTAACTAATGCCCCATGCCCGGGAGGCACCCTCGAACCATGAAAACATCCGGATCCGCAGGTCAGGAGACCTGCGACTACCCGGGGTAGGTTCGGGTCTCCTGACCCGAACCGTGCAAAGGTGCTATTTTCTACATAAA
>Ga0209777_10002223_pt1 | contig 26069 bp, 19 predicted proteins | sample FrelakmetHBP12HB_FD_187147 | JGI IMG/M metagenome (GOLD analysis project Ga0209777, IMG submission 187147) | Freshwater lake sediment microbial communities from the University of Notre Dame, USA, for methane emissions studies -HBP12 HB (SPAdes)... | ecosystem: Environmental > Aquatic >... | reverse complement strand
GCTGCTGGAAATAGTTGGCTTTTTCCAGGCCGGGGAGGGGCAGCGGCAGGATCCATTTGGGAAGCAAAAAGCAACCCAGATCGCTGGCGATGTTCAACGTCTTTCATCCGTGTGGGAGCAATTTGCCACACTGGAAACCGGGGTGCGCTTCGAAGCCTTGCTGCACTCCAGCCTATGGGGCAACCGTGCAGACCTGAGCAATTTCACCGTGAGGGTGAAAGCCCGCAGTGGACTGGCGGCAATTGCGGAACGTCACTTGATCCTGATCGATCACACCGGTCAAATCAGGAACCTGCTGGCAGGCCGTTTGTCGCGGGTCGATTTTATTTGCGATAACGTCGGCAGTGACCTGCTCTTCGATCTGGCCCTGGCGGACTTCCTCCTTGATAAGCATTGGGCGCAGAAAATCCACATGCATCTTAAAGGCCAGCCCTTCTTTGTCTCGGATGCCATGCCGGATGACGCGCACCGTACCATCGATCTATTGAAGGCAACTCCTCGGTCTGGAATGCAAGCCTTGGGTGCGCGTTTGGAGGACGATTTTTCGGCCGGGCGATTGGTATTGGACACTGACCCTTTCTGGACAAGCTGGCTTATGTTCCGTGAAATGCCGGCGCACCTGCAGCAGGAGCTAGCTTCGGCCGGGCTGGTGCTAGTCAAAGGCGATGTCAACTATCGCCGGCTGCTGGATGACCGGCACTGGCCGCCGACTACCAGTATGAAGACCGTCTGTGCCTATTTCCCAGCGCCTTTTGTTGCCCTGAGAACGCTCAAGGGGGAGATTATAGTCGGCTTACAGCCCGGGCAGGCGCAGGCACTCCAGGCCGAGGACTCGACCTGGCTGATCAATGGTAAAAGAGGTGTCATTCAACTTGTCATCCCGGCGGACACCCCCGGCGATTCCTAAATAGCCAAATAGTTCGTATTATTAGCCTATTCGTACAATTCGCGTTTACACCTTTATGGTAGAGAGGATCTGTATATACCTTGCCGGAGCTTTCGAATAATGTTAAAATGAAAGCAATCGTAACCATCCGCAAATATTAGAAAATACCTATTAAATGGAAACTTCCACCGAACTCTACCCCACCGAACGGCAGCAGCACATCCTGGCGCACATCAACCGCAACGGTCGCGCCAGCGTATCCGAGCTGAGCCAGATGTTCGGCGTTTCGGAGGTTACCATCCGCGCTGACCTGCAGACCCTAGCCACCGGTGATTTAATCGTACGCACCCACGGCGGGGCCGTGCTTGCCCCGCGCGCGCCCGAACTTTCGCTGACCCTACGCCGCCAACAACAAGTGAATGCCAAAGAGCGCATCGGGGCCGCCGCGGCTGAGTTTGTTAACAATGGCGATGCCGTTTTCTTGGATGCCTCCAGCACTGCCCTGGCGCTGGCGTACGCCTTGCGCCAGCGGAGGGACCTGACTATTCTGACCCACAGCCTGGTAGTGGCCCAGTCCATGCTGGATGCCTCCGGCGTGACCGTTGTGATGACCGGCGGGACTCTGCAGCGCGAGACCGTCTCGCTGATGGGCACCGACGGGCTGGCCATTTTGCGCAAATATAACCTCAAGACCGGCTTCTTCGGCGCCCATGGTTTGAGCTTCCCCGAGGGTCTCACCGACGTGAGCGCTGGGGAGGCCGAGGTCAAGCGCCAGGTCGTGGCTTTGTGCCGGCAGGTGATTGCCCTGATCGACGCGACCAAATGGGGCCGGGTCGGGCCGGCTTCCTTTGCCCATCCCCGGGATCTGCACGTTATCATCACCGACACACAGGCTCCAGCCGGGCTGGTGGAGCAAGCGCGTTGCCTGAGGACACGCGTAATGCAGGTGTAAACCGATTTTCTCATTGAAATGCACGAAAACCTTTGGACTTTTTCTCAATTTGCTCGGCGGTTTAAAAATGAATAATTGATCCATCTATCCAACCTAAGGAGTATCAGTTCATGCCTACTAAAACCAATGTAAAATCATCCCGCTTGGAAACCGTCTCTGCCATTATCGAGGAACAGGGCCTCACCAAAGAGCAATTGGTCGGTTACCTACGCCAGGTTATGGAGATCCGTGCCCTAGAAAACAATATTGCCAACCTACTCAGCAAGGCAGTGCTCAAAGGTGCTTCGCACCTGTACGCCGGCGAAGAAGCCGTTGCCGTGGGAGCCGTAGCGGCGCTGCGCGACAATGACCTGATCACCAGCACACATCGTGGTCACGGCCATGCTCATGCCCATGGGGACACACATGCCAAGACACCCGAAGCCAAGCAGGAGCATTACAACAAGATGATGGCCGAAGTGTTGGGCAAATCCGGCGGCTACTGTAAGGGCAAGGGCGGCTCGATGCACATCGCTGACGTCGAACACGGTAACCTGGGTGCCACCGGCATTGTCGGTGGCAATATCCCGGTGGCGGTTGGCGCAGGGCTGGCCCAGAAGTTGATGAAGACCGACCGGGTAGTGGTATGTTTCTTCGGCGATGGAGCCTCCAATACCGGCAACTTCCACGAGTCCCTGAATATGGCCTCCCTTTGGAACTTGCCGGTTATCTTTGTCTGTGAGAACAACCTGTATGCCATGTCGGTGCCGTGGTCCAAGGCCACCAAGCTGCCTGACATAGCCAGCCGGGCCTGCGCCTATGGTATTCCGGGCGAGGTGGTGGATGGTATGGATGTTCTGGCTGTGCGCGGCGCTGTGGTCAAAGCCGCCGAGCGCGCCCGTCGTGGTAAAGGCCCAACCCTGATCGAAACCAAGACCTACCGCTGGTTTGGGCACTCGCACTCCGACCCGCGTGCGTACCGCACCCGTGCGGAAGAGGCCGAGTGGAAGGAGCGCGATCCGATCACGGTAATGAAAGACAACCTGCAGGTGGTCAAAATGCTGACCGACGGCGAATTCGAGTCGCTCGAGAACGCCACCGATGCCAAGCTGGAAAAGGCCATGGAGTACAGCAATGCCTCTCCGGAACCCAAAGCCGAGGATGTGGACACCGACGTTTTCGCCCCATCCAAGTTTACCCCGGCCGACTATGAGATCGACCGCCGTCTGCGCATTGCCGTTGCAAAAGGCGAGGTTAAGCGTGAGATCACCTACGCCCAGGCGCTGGTGGAAGCCGCCCATGAAGAGATGCTGCGCGATCCAAAAGTTTTCATTATGGGCGAGGATGTGGGTCTGTACGGAGGCGCATACGGCGCCACGCGTGACCTGTACAAGGAATTCGGCGAGTGGCGTGTGATTGACACGCCCATCTCTGAGGCCACCATCGGCGGCGCGGCTGTCGGGGCGGCCATGGCCGGTATGCGCCCTATTGCAGAGATCATGTATATCGACTTTACTCCCCTTGCCATGGACCAGATTGCCAACCAGGGCGCCAAGAACCGCTATATGTTTGGCGGCAAGACCAGTGTCCCGATGGTGATCCGCACCGAGGGAGGGGCTGGGCGCGCTATCGCTGCCCACCACTCGCAGAGCCTGGAATCATTGTGGACGCATTTCCCCGGCATCTACGTTGTCATGCCTTCCACCCCCTACGACGCCAAGGGCCTGCTCAAAGCCGCCATTCAGGATGACAATCCGGTCATGTTCATCGAGCATAAGATGCTTTACAAGGAAAAGGGCTGCGTCCCGGAAGAAGAATATATCATCCCCTTCGGTGTAGCTGATATAAAACGCCCTGGCAAGGACGTCACCCTAGTCACTTACTCGCGCATGGTCTTCCGTTCCCTGGAGGCCGCCGAAACTCTTGCTAAAGACGGCCTGGATGTGGAAGTGATCGACTTGCGTACGCTCAAGCCGCTGGATATCGAAACCATCGTGGCCTCGGTCAAGAAGACCGGACGCCTGGTATGTGTCAGCGAAGCCTACGAAAACACCGGCTTTATCAACGAAGTGATGATGCAGGTCAACGAGCAGGCTTTTGACTATCTGGACGCGCCGATGGTGCGCGTCGCCTCTGCCAATGTGCCGATCCCACGCGCCGAGATCCTCGAAGATGGTGCCATTCCAAACGTTGCGCGCATCGTGGCAGCCTGTCGAAAGGTGGTGAGTTGATGGCGGAAGAGTTTTTTATTCCCAAACTCGGCCAGACAGTCGAGGAAGTCACTCTGGTCAATTGGCTGGTCGAGGATGGCGCCAAGGTTAGCCAGGGACAACCCGTGATGGAAGTGGAGACAGATAAGGCCGTCTTCCCCGTGGAGGCTAATGCCCACGGCACCATCCATATCGGTCCATATAAGGAAGGTGATGTTTTACCGGTTCTGACTGTGGTGGCGATAATTGGCAAGCCGGAGGACAAGTTTGAAGTTAAAGGAACAGCATCAGGCACGGCCGCGCCTGATGCTGCCCTCGCCGCCTCCGCCATTCCTGCAGTCGGCCCTTCCGTTCCATCCACATCGAGTGAGGGGAATGACAAGTCCTTTGCTTCACCGCGCGCTCGCAAGCTGGCCGCTGAGAAGAACGTTGATCTTGCCGCGCTGACACCCACCGGCTACGGTGGGTTGCGCGTCGCCGAGCGCGATGTGCTCGCCTTCCTGGCGCAATCGCCCATAGTCACCCCGGTAGCCCAGCGTATGGCCGCAGAGAGTGGAGTCGATCTGCGCACGCTTTCCGGCACCGGCCCGGGCGGGCGCATCGTCAAGTCCGATATTGCCCGCGCTGTGCAGACCCAATCCTCAATCGTAAATCCTCAATCCGAAATCCTCGAGCGCATTCCTCTTAAAAGCGTACGCGCCATCATCGCCGAGCGCATGGCTGCCAGTGTGCACACCACTGCCCGCGTGACCCTGGTCACCGAAGCGGATGCCACTGATTTCGTCGCCGCCCGTGCGCACATCAAGGAAAAAGTTGAAAAGGATTGGGGGTTCGCCCCGGGCTACAACGACTTGCTGGCCATGATTGTGGCCACCGCGCTTCGCCGTTTCCCGTATATGAATGCCCGCCTGGTGCCGGATGCCATTGAAATTCTTGGACACGTGCACATGGGCATGGCCGTGGATACCGAACGCGGTTTGCTCGTTCCAGTCATCCGCGATGCGGACAAAAAGAGCTTGCGCCAATTTGGCACCGAGTTCCGCCTCTTGGCGGAGCGGGCGCAAAGCGGGCGCATATTGCCTGACGATTTGACTGGCGGCACCTTTACCATTACCAACCTCGGCATGTACGAAATCGACGCCTTCACACCCATCATCAACCTGCCTGAGGTAGCCATCCTGGGCGTGGGCCGGATTGCACCCAAGCCGGTAGCCCGCGGCGAGAACGTGGTGGTGCGTCAGATGTGGACGCTGAGTCTGGTATTTGACCACCGCCTGGTAGATGGCGCACCGGCCGCACGGTTCTTACAATACATCAAGCAACTCATTGAAGAACCATATCTTTTGCTGGCCGAATAAAGAAAATATATGTCTAATGCCTACGACATTATCGTCGTCAGCGCCGGCCAGGGAGATTATGTGTGCGCCATTCACATGGTGCAAGAATAGGGAAGTTTTTTGACCAAATCTACTAAATATTGGAATTCAAAATAGTACCCCTATACTAACGAATATATCAAGCAAATATTGGATGAGTCCTATTTGCTCCTGTCGGCCTGAAACCTTTTCATTAGTAGAATGGAACTCTTCATTGACAGAATATAATTCGCAGTTCTTTGAAAAGGACCCACAACACTCCCTCAAACTTGAGATATCATCTTATAGCGAGTTTCTGCGCTTCTGCACTCCGGAGACGGCCCCCCTCAAGTACGCTGCGACCCAGAACAACCTGGGCATTGCTTACGGAAATCTGGCAATCCACCAGGACCCAGCCAGGAACATGGGCCGGGCCATTCAGGCTTTCGCGGAAGCCTTGCGCTTTCGCACCCCGCAGACGGTACCGCTCGATTACGCCATGACCCAGAACAATCTGGGCATTGCTTACGGCAATCTGGCAGCCCACCAGGACCCGGCCGTGAACCTGGACCGGGCCGTCCAAGCCCACATTGAAGCATTGCGCTTTTACAACCCGGAGACGACCCCGCTCGAGTACGCTGCGACCCAGAATAACCTGGGTATTGCTTTTCGCAACCTGGCAACACACCAGGATCCAGCCAGGAACCTGGACCAGGCCACCCAAGCCTTCGCGGAAGCCTTGCGCTTCTTCACCCCGAAGACGACCCCGCTCGAGTACGCTGCGACCCAGAATAACCTGGGTATTGCTTATCGCAACCTGGCAACACACCAGGATCCAGCCGGGAACCTGGACCGGGCTGTCCACGCCTACACTGAAGCCCTGCGCTTTTATACCCCGGAGACAGCCCCGCTCTACTACGCTGCGACCCAGAACAACCTGGGCATTGCTTACGGCAACCTGGCAGCCCATCGGGATCCAGCAGAGAACCTGGGCCAGGCCGTCCAAGCCTACACTGAAACCCTGCGCTTCTACACCCCGCAGACGGCTCCGCTCGAGTACGCTGCGACCCAGAATAACCTGGGTATTGCTTACCGCAATCTGGCAGCCTACCAGGACCCGGCCGGGAACCTGGACCGGGCCGTTCAGGCCTACATTGAAGCCCTGCGCTTCCGTACCCCGGAGACGGTACCGCTCGATTACGCCATGACCCAAAACAACCTGGGCATTGCTTACGGCAATCTGGCAACCCACCGGGGCCCAGTTGGGAACCTAGGCCGGGCCGTCCACGCCTACACTGAAGCCCTGCGCTTCTACACCCCGCAGACGGCTCCGCTCGACTACGCTATTACCCAGAACAACCTGGGCATTGCTTACCGCGATCTGGCAGACCACCAGGATCCGGTCGAGAACCTGAACCGGGCCATCCAGACTTTCGCTGAAGCCTTGCGCTTTCGCACCCCGGAGGCGGTACCGCTCGATTACGCCATGACCCAAAACAACCTGGGCATTGCTTACGGCAGTCTGGCCGCCCACCGGGACCCGGCCTGGAACCTGGGCCGGGCCATCCAGGCTTTCACCGATGCACTGCGCTTCTACACCCCAGAGACGGCCCCTCGGTATTGGGAGATAGCTTTTAAGAACCTGAAAAAGGCACAATTAAAGGCAAAGGAACTGGAATGTAAGGAAGATGCGTGATTGAATGGCGAGATTCGATAGACGAAACGCCCGAGAAAGTGAAGTAGAACTCTTATGGATCAGGCATTAAGCGCTATTGTTGCTGGTCATATTTGCCTGGATATCATCCCGGAAATAAAGCCGCAACCGACCGGCAGTTTTAAAGATTCCTTTCTACCGGGGCACCTGCTCGAGGTTGGCTCTGCAGCGATATCCACAGGTGGGCCAGTCTCCAACACCGGACTGGCTTTGCATTATTTGGGAATCCCAACGTCGTTGATTTGCAAAGTAGGTGCCGACCCATTCGGGCAGACAGTTCGCGATCTAATGGAATCTCACGGCTCCGGCCTGTCGAGGGGCATCATAGTAAGTGCGCAGGTTTCCACATCCTATTCAGTGATCCTCAGCCCTCCTGGCGTGGATCGCATCCTCTTACACAGCCCAGCCGCCAATCATACCTTCACCGCCGACGATATTGATTATGAGTTGGTGAACCAGACTGCCTTGTTTCACTTTGGCTATCCACCGGTCATGCGCAGGATGTATGAACACAATGGAGAAGGACTGGTCGAGTTGTTCCGTCGGGTTAAACAGACCGGGGTGACTACCTCCTTGGATATGTGTTATCCCGACCCGGCAGCTGAAGGTGGCCAGGCCGATTGGACTGCTATTTTGAAAGCAACTCTGCCTTATGTAGACATTTTTCTGCCGAGTATCGAAGAGCTGCTTCTCATGTTGCGGTGGGTCGACTCAGAGGCCATGGCCCGGAGCGGGAATATATTGGATCAGGTATCGGCCAAATTGCTTCACGACTTAGGAGATGAATTGCTGGATATGGGTGTTCGTCTGGCAGTCATCAAGCTCGGCGAGCGCGGCCTGTATCTGCGTACTGCCGGACAAAAGGCTCTTGAAAAAATGGGGCGCGCTAGGCCAGCCAACCTGAATGCCTGGGCAGAAAAAGAATTCTGGGCTCCGTGCTTCCGCGTCCACGTGGTAGGCACTACCGGCTCTGGAGATGCCACAATTGCAGGGTTTTTATCGGCTCTGCTGAGGAATTTGAGCCCCGAAGAAGCAGTTACCATCGCTGTAGCCGTTGGGGCCTGCAATGTGGAAGCCGCAGATGCCTTGAGTGGGCTACTTCCTTGGGGTGCCACGCTCAATCGAATTCAGACAGGTTGGGAACGTCTGCCACTGCACCTGGATGACCCGGCTTGGATCTGGGAAAAACCCTTTCAACTGTGGCGAAATATCAGCAATAAGTCTTGAAGAAATTCATTCTAAAGACTGGTTCAATGCAAACCAATAACCCAAGCAAAAATGAAACTTTAGTTTTCGCATAACTGTTCAGTTAGTATTGCCAATGTGCTGAACAAACGATCTAGACTGCAAGTAGCAAAGAAGGCACAGTTTTACTCGGCGCAATCTTTCTAGCCTGTCGCCAAATACTCCAGTACGTCCTGTTTTTGCTGATGCAGGGTTGTAACTACAGAGAGATTGTGCTTGACAAACTGGCTGTTACTCTCGTTTTGTATCCCAAAACTGCGCCGTCGCCAGATGACGCCTCGCCGCGCAGCCTGTTTGGCGGCATGATTCGTGAATTCTATTTTTCCCATTCTATAAAAGCCCAGAGAGCCTGCCTTCAACTTCAAGTGTCATTCTGTCCACCGAAAGGATATCTTTCATGTCAAATCTCAAACTTGCTGTGTTAGGCGCCGGTTGGTGGTCAACCAGTTTCCAAATCCCGGCCTGGTTGGAATTTAAAAATCAGGTGGATCTGGTGGCTGTGTGTGACCGCGATCTGACCAAAGCCCAAGCCATTGCAGAACGTCTCCATATTCCGCATGCCTATGCTGAGGCCGAGGCTGTTTTCGAGAGAGAAAAACCGGATTTTGTTGACATTGTCGCCTCCATCCCTGCACACGAACCCCTGGTGAACATGGCCGCTCGCTACGAGGTTCCGGTCATTTGTCAAAAACCAATGGGACCTGATTACGCCGCGTGTCAACGCATGGTTCAGACCTGCAGCCAGGCCGGGATCCCCTTTCTGGTGCATGAAAACACTCGATGGCAAGCCGGATTCCGGGCGATGAAACGGCTTATGGATTCCGGTGCTATCGGCGCGCCGTTCCGCGCCAAAATTGTATTGAATGATTACGACAATTTTACCAACCAGCCTTACATGAAAGTAGAACGCCGCCTGACGATTGCTGATACTGGCAGCCATACACTGGATGTAATACGCTTCTTTTTTGGCGAAGCTCAGGAAATCTACTGTAGAACTCAACGCATACGCTCGGATATCGCTGGCGAGGATGTGGCAACGATTATGTTGCGTTGCGGTGATGTAACCGTGCTGAACGAATTGAGCAATTCAACCCACATGTATGATGCATACACCCAGATGATAATAGAAGGCACAGCAGGTACACTGGAATTATTGACTGAACACAGAGTCCGCCTTACCACCGTTGAAGGTACGCGCATCGAGCGCCACGTGCCGCCGGTTTATGCCTGGAGCCAGGGTGCCCACCCATGGCTGACCAGCATTGTCCCCTGTCATGCCAATCTGCTGCAAGCTATTCAGGCGGGCAATGCCAGTCTAGCCGAAACGAACAGTGTGGACAACCTCAAGACCATGCGTCTGGTATATGCTGCCTATGATTCGGCAGACCGTAATGAATTGATCATGTGTTCCTAAGTTATTGTCGGAGGTGTTCAAATTACCATCGATATCCGGGTTAGCTCGGTGCAGATCTCGGACTTGTGCCCACTTGGTACTGCAGCTAATGCTCTTGCTTGTCTCTCGGTAGGTCTGGACGTGTTGTTCCAAAGCAGTATGTAAGTCCTACTTGGACTGTCTTAAAAGAAAATCTAGAATCTCGAAGGTCATCAAATTGGTTGGCGAGAGATTTTCTGTGTAAGTCTGGCGGGAAGGAAGAAGTAGAATAGCCGTTTTCCAGCTTTCCATAGCACTCATTGCCCATGGAGTCATTGTCATGAATCATAATGTTGAGGTTACGTACCGGTGATGTACTGGACCATGGGCAGACTCGGTGTCTATGGCAATGTCAATTTTCTACTGGTTGCCTGTGCTGGTTTCCACCGGTTGAATTAGACGGGCATAACCGGGGTGTTTCTTAATATCCACAAGCGGGTTATCAGGTGAATATGATCCTGGCATATTCTCCTGGGCAAGCCACTGACTGTGCTCATCCTAGATGTGCCATTCGTCGCTGCCGGTTTTCTCGACCTGCTCGGGGCACACCTTGAACTTATTCTCGTCTCCAAGGAAACCATAGGTGATGAAACGCGGCTAAATATCTGTAAATTTGATCACCTCTACATAGTCATTCGATAAGCGTTGGCAGTTCTGCCATATGCTTAGTAGACCTTGGAAACAAGCGTTGTGAACTGCCCCCTTATTAACACCTGCCGTATAAAGGCCCAAAATCGGCGCAGGCGCGGAAATCAGCTCCTTGTGGATCCATCGCTCCGAAAGCGCTCCATACACTCGGTCGGAAGACCGTCTCTTCCGGTATATTATGCATGCTTACCGGGATACGCAACATCGATGCTAGCGTAATCAAGTCGGTGCCGATGTGTCCATAGCTGAAGGCACAATGGTTGGCGCCCCAGTTGGCCATTACGGAATACACATCCTTGAATGGTCCATTGCCTGTCAGGCGAGGAACAAACCAGTGGGTGGGCCAGGTTGGGTTCGTACGCTCGTCGAGCTGGTGGTGCACCTCTGGCGGTAGATCCGCCGTCCACCCTTCAGCAAGCTGCAATATTGGTCCGAGTCCCTTAACCAGGTTGAGCCGGACCATGGTCACGGGCATCCCCCCGCGGGTGAGGAAGTTCGATGAGAATCCACCGCCACGGAAGTATTCGGTAACTGCCGGATACCAGTTGGTAGCCTGAAGGCATTTATCTGCCTCTTCCGGTGTGATCTCCCAATAAGGTTTCATCACCGGCTTGTAATTGATTTCCTGCTGCCCGGTGGCATCCAAAGCGGCAGCTCCGGAGTTGATCAAATGGATGAAACCATTCTCGGTTACACCAGTAAGCTTGTAACCGGTCACCCGTTGTACGGCTTCCGGGCTCCAATAGGAGCGTACGTCAGCGAAGACCTGGGCGGTACCGGTCAGCAAGTGCCCAAAGAGCATAGAGACACCGTTCAGGCTGTCGTTCTCAGTGGCGAATATGAAGGCTTCCCGGATGCCGTTCCAATCAAAAGAGGTGTTGAGTATAGCTTCCATGAAATCACCGTTTGGGAAGTGGTCGGTCCAGTGGCGCTGACCCTGGAATCCACCCAAGATGGCATTGTGTCCTAACGCCTCTTCTCCATAGCCCAATTCTGCCAAGCGGGGGTTTCCGGTCATCAAGTCGCGGGCAATCATCGTCATCTTAACCACAGTCTCCCAGTCTTTGTCTTTCTGGTACCGGTTGCGCTGTTTGTCAGGCGGGTTGTAGTCGCGCCCTTCCTTGCACTTCGCCTTAGTCCAAGCCAGGGCTTTGGAGAACTCTTCAGGGTCGTAAATCCCTTCCTCGATGCGGCGGGTGATCTCAGTCATGTCGACCGCTTCCACACGCATTCCTAGGTAGTTTTCGAAGAAGGAATGATCGACGATCGAACCTGCGATGCCCATGGATATCCCGCCCAGGGAAAGGTAGGACTTTCCGCGAAGCCAAGCTGTAGTAAGACCAGCGCGGGCGAAACGTAATAATTTTTCCTTCACATCATCTGGAATCTCACGATTCCCCGCATCCTGCACATCGTGGCCATAGATGCTGAAGGCAGGTAACCCCTTCTGATTGTGAGCAGCCAGTACGGCCGCCAGATAGACTGCTCCCGGACGTTCGGTACCATTGAAACCCCATACAGCTTTGGGAATCAAAGGATCCATATCCATGGTCTCGGATCCATAACACCAACAGGGGGTTACTGTGATCGAAAGACTCACCCCTTGGCGTGAGAATTTCGCGGCCGTTTGAGCTGCTTCGGCCACTCCACCGATACAGGTATCGGCAACGATACATTCGACTGGCTGACCATTAGAGTGGTGCAAGTGATCGCTGAGCAATTGCGCAGTGGATTTTGCCAGTCCCATGGTGGTTTCTTCCAGTGACTCGCGCACACCTCTCCTCCGGCCATCGATCACTGGACGAATCCCGATCTTGGGAAGATCGTTAGTAGGATATTGGATATTTTTCATAGTGGTTTTTCCTTTCTTATGGGTATCGACCTCCATGACCTCAGGCACTAGGATAACGCTACGTAGACGAAAAAACTTAAAATGGGCATAGCTTCCGGCGGGTTTGCCGTCCAACCGAGGTTCAGGAAACCTGAGCCGACTTTTGCGAGTGCATGCAGGAAGCAGACATTCAAGTTGCTCGTGTAAAGAGGAGAAAGGGCATCGATCATCCTAAAAATCGGTGACCTGCCCAAAAAGCTTGCCAACCCTGCCATGCGTTCACATGTGAGGATACGATAAATCGCCATGAATTTGTACTCTATCGCAACAGACCCAGTTCATCTCCCTGCTGACACGGTTTTTATTCCTTGCCCAGAATAAAGGTCCCCGTCTTCTCACTGCAGATAATCACGGAAGTGGGCAGGTGGGGTTTGAAAATGTAAGACGAGGAACCGAGGATAGGGCCGGACAGGTTGGAGTCGAAGGCGAGCTTGGCAGAGCGGATGACGTAGATCGCCACGCTGGCGGAATTGGCGAGTCCCATACTTCCAATTTTACCTCCACATTGAGCGAGATTTCCCGAAGGTTGTTCCTTATCGGCAACTCAGTGAACTTGTAGGTGTTGTTCAGCTCGCCGAAGAAGGCTTCCGCGATGTCTTTACCCATCTTGGTTACGTTGATGTCAATCCCGAGGGTGAATTCGATATCTTGGATATGGCAACCACCTAGGTTGACGTGGATCTGACCTAGCACACGGCATCGTCGGGCGTATTTTTGTAGAAATCAACGCCCTAGAAGAGTGACGAAACGCGGTTGCCTACACCGATGACCGCTTCACGGACTTTATTTTTACTCGTTGAACATTTCTCCTTTATAAAAAATATTGTGATTCTCTTTATAGAAGCGGTTATGCTATTGAGTGGTGCGAAGTTGTCGGAATCAACTTTTAGAATACCTACTCGCCGTGAAACTGCTGGCTAAGCCCCGTTCACAACCCGTCTGATACTAACGGTGCCAATCAATTACAGATGTAAGACGCTTGGCATGCTAGATGCTACCAGCAGACAAAATAAATTATTCGAATGCATGACCATTAGTAAAAGAAGTTTTCCTGTTGGTGCATGTTTGGGCTTTCAAGGGCAATGTCCGAATAACTTCTGTAGTTCTTCACACAACTTCTCGGGAAAGATGTCACTGTGAACTGAGCTGCAATTATGATCTATTTAGATAACCCTGGGATGTTTGTAATTCACCTATAAGTCCTTGGAGCGCGACTCTTTGGATTGTTACTCTCAGGTGATAGTTGAATCACACTTATATTACATGACAAATGTCACTTGAATCTGCCTATTGAGTTTCGTAAGATATTAATCGATTACGTAAACGTTTACGTAATCGATTAACAAACAATAGGAAATAGGAATTATATGCCAACGATCCGGGATGTAGCTAAGCGAGCGGGTGTTTCTACCGCAACCGTTTCTCACGTTATTAATGGAACTCGCTTTGTATCCGATGAACTAAAGCAAAGGGTCATTTCTGCAATGGAGGAATTGAGCTTTCGAAGGAATGCCCTAGCAGGCGCCTTGCGTAGCGGACAAACCCATTCTATCGGCTTAATCCTCCCTGATAGTTCAAATACCTTTTTCTCAGAACTAGGTCACGGGATTGAACAAGCAGCATTTCCCCATGGATATCACCTGATCTTATATAACTCTGATAATGATGTAGAAAAGGAACATCTCTATATTGATTTTCTGATCGAAAAACAAGTGGATGGCATTATTTTGAATACTGAGGAAAAAGATATCAATGCTCTTCGTACCCGTATTCCAATATCTATGCCCACTGTTCTGTTCGATCGAGACTTCGAAGGTGACGACTTCGATTTTATTTTATCGGATAACATTCAGGGCGGTTATACAGCCGCGAAGCATCTCATCGAATTAGGACATAAACGTATCGCTTGTATTATTGGCGCTGAATATATGAAGTCTAGCCACGATCGCATGCAGGGTTTCAAAGCAGCTATGGATGAAGCGGGGTTACCCGTAGATCCGGAATTGATTCTTCCAGGGGATTTCCACCTTGTATCCGGCTACACGGGCGCTTTGAAGTTATTTCGCCAGCATCATCCCCCCACAGCCGTCTTTGCATTCAACGACATGATGGCTATTGGCGTACAGCGTGCAGCTGTCGAGTTGGGTTTACATGTTCCCGATGACATTTCCCTGATTGGCTTTGACAACATCGAGTTGGGTATTTATACCTGCCCCTCACTTACAACGGTATCTCAATCGAAGACGGAAATCGGCCAAAAAATCATTCAACAGATGATCGAGCGGATGTCAAATATGACATTACCCACGGTCCGCGAACTTGTGCCAACGCATTTGGTGATACGCGAATCTACTAAATCCATAAATTAGCCAATCCTATATTCTACGGTCGAGTATGGGCAAGATGACAATGGACTCCGAAAAAGTATTGTCAATTCCTAAATGGCAGCGCTTCGAACGCAGGTTCAAGAGTTCTTTTTTCTATTCCAGCCATCTTCAAGAGGTTAAGGTAGTCGGGGAATTCAACTCGCACAATGGAGGTTATCTTTCAGCCAAATTTAGTGGAGGTAAATCCCGAACGCAGTTTACTACTCCTGGACTAGGCGATTGGATACTAATATTTTGTGATGGTGTTTCGAATCTTGGCAATTTTCGAAAGGAGGAGAAAGGAATCGATTGAAAAAATTCGCTTGTAAATTGCCTGATTTCCCTTCAAAGCATTTTCTCAAAAAGGAGCGAAAAGAATGCACACCAAATTTTTTATCTCAATCACTCTGGCAGTCTTTCTGGTCTCGATGCTGGTGGGTTGCGGACCACAGGCCCCAACACTGGCCCCTGCAACAGTTGCCCCCACTACTGTAGTGGCAACTGTCGCACCAACAACCGCACCAACAGTCGCACCAACAACCGCGCCGACGGCTGAAGTCCCGACGGTTTATGGCGGTCTTCCTCGCAATGAAACGTTTATCGTTGCCGTGTCGAATCCCAACTCGGAGGTCTGGGACGCATATAGTACCTTCGTTGATCAACTCTCAAACAGCTGCACCGGCTTCAAAACCAATATCGAGGAGATGCCTTTCCAATCCAATAACGGCAAGCTCTACCCCTACCTGGCCCAATCCTGGCAATATAATTCCGATGGGACCCAGTTTACATTGACGATTACGACGGAAGCCAACTGGAACGATGGGACGACCTTAACTATGGACGATTGGCTGTTCAGCCTGGATTACTTCAAGCAGTGGTCCGGCAAGGGGATTCAAGGGGGACTCCCCTGGGACGAGATCGCCAGCTGGCAGGCCGTAGGGGACAATCAGATCCTTTTCAAATTGAAAAAGCCTGATTTCCGCTTCCAAACTAATTTCATTTCAACAATCTGTCTGTCCAACTTCTATCCTATTCCCAAGCATATCTGGGAAGGACAGGATCCTACGACTTTCAAGGACCCGAAAGCCGTCGGGTCGGGGCCATTTGTCCTCAAGAGTTGCGACGCGAATACGAAGGTCTGCATTTTGGAACGACGGGATGACTACTACAACAAGGCTGCCATGCCGGCGATGAAATACATAGTATGGACAGAGGCGCCTGCTGCGGCCGACCTTCACACCCAAGAGTGGATAAAGGGCGACTATGATTTGAGTAACCTTCCATTTGCCAACACTAAAGCGGTGATGGCACAGAATAAAAATATAGCGCTTATGGATTCTAGTGCTATTTGTCCAGGACGAGTAGCCTTCAATCTAGCCCATCCGCCGCTCGACAATGTTGCAGTACGCCAAGCATTGAGCTTGGTGATAGATCGAAATAAGTTAAATAATGAGGATGATGTGCCAGGTGTAATACCGGTTGTATACTGGCCCTACGGTAGCCAACCGGATTCAAATTTTTACGATCCAGCAGCAGCACAGCAGTACAACCTTGGCGTTTTCGATATCCAGAAAGCCGGTCAGGTCCTGGACGCGGCTGGCTACAAACTGGTGAATGGTAAGCGCATAGATCCCAAAACCAACAAGCCTCTTGTTTTTTCAATGACCACGGCAAATCTTGGGTATATGGACGAGACGGCTCTCCCAGAGGTTGTTAAGGAAGGAGCAGCGCAGGTTGGAATTGAAATCGATGTCCGTGACCTGGAGGTGAGTTCTTACCTTACGGCAGGCCCTCTGGGCGACTTTGACCTCATTTACCAGTGGTTCTGCTCAGGAGACGGAAGTGATCCGCTCGCGGTGTATACGGACCTGCTCTCCACTAACGCCGAGCCTCTCGGTAAAAGCAATGGAGTGGCAATGCAGGGTCTCAATATTTACCGCTATAAGAGCCCCGATTTGGATGCGCTGGTTGCAAAGATGGAAGCCGGTACCATCGATGATCCAGCCATACAAGCACTATATAGGCAAGCCTATGATATCGTTGCCAAGGATATGCCCTTCACGATGTTATGGAATGGAAAGTCAGCCTACCCAATAAACACCCAGTATTGGACTGGCCTACAGAATCAAGATATGTTTGTCTTTTGGTGCACACAATTCCAGCAAATGATACATTCAATCAAACCCGTGTCGCAACCTTAAGTTCATAACGAGATCCTGCCCGTGTCCGGGATAGGTTGAGTTGCACCAGCCTATCCCGGACACAACCCTGAGTTCAAGCAATCAATAGACCTCTTGCTTAAGTGCGACGTGCTTCAGTCGTGCGAGGATGAAAAGGCCAATATTTGATAATGTTTCAATCAGCATGATTTCTGATTAAGCCAATTGTGCGTCGCGTATCCTGTTCCAAAAGACAATTCCAAGAGGGCCAATACCTTTTTACCCGAAAAGCCCTTTTTCATCAGTTCAATTATGCCGAAAGTTTTGTTAGCGCTGCAAATATTTTTCGAAAAAACTGCAAAAAATTTCAGTGATAAGATAATGACAACTCTATGCCGCCAACATCGCTGAACACGTCGATTTTCTGCCTCATTCTGGCGATCAGCATTCCTAAAGTTTGTATTGGGCCGGCTGGGTTGGTATATTGTAACCCTTTGGGGATCTCTTACCCTAGCTTTTATTGTTTTCCACCTGATGCCAGGCGACCCTATGGAAGTCCTCCTGGGCAATCTCTCGCGTATGCAAGTAGCGAGAATTGGTACTGAACAAATTGTGGCCTATTACAGGCAGCTTTTTGGCCTGGATCGTCCTTTTTACATTCAATATCTCCTTTTCTTTAGGAACGTGTTCTTACGGGGATTGGATTTTGGGCCATCCTTTATGGCATACCCGGACACCGCCCGTGAACTAATTTTTCACCAGCTTCCTTGGACACTGGGCTTGTTCACCAGCGCCATGCTGATCTCCTGGTTGCTGGGCACAGTGGTAGGGGTGTTTATGGGCTGGCTTCGCCGCCACAAGTTAACCACACTTGTGACTGGGATGATGGTACTTTTACAAGCTACCCCAAACTATCTATTTGGTCTTTTATTGATAATATATGTAGGGTATAAATTACAGTGGTTACCTGCATATGGCCCCTATGATAGCGGGCTCCCGCCCGCATTTACTTGGGTATTTATCCATAGTCTTTTACTACATATGGTCTTACCGATGCTCTCCCTCGTCCTTGTTTTAGGGGCAGGCTGGGCGATTTCGATGCGGTCACTCATGATCTCAGTTCTGGGAGAAGATTATTTGTTATATGCCAAAGCCAGAGGCTTAATGCCTTTCGCAATCCTGAAGGATTATGCATTTCGCAATGCTATGTTGCCCCAACTGGCAGCCTTGGCCATCACACTTGGTACAACGCTCACAGGAACTTACATTATCGAGGTAATCTTCCATGTTCCTGGATTGGGGAGTCTGTTTATCCTAGCATTGGGGTTCCGTGACTACAATGTCTTGCAAGGCATCGTTATATTCTCTATCTTTGCAGTATTAACGGCCAGCTTAATTATCGACCTGATCCTTCCGCTTTTGGATCCAAGGATAAGAGGATTTAATGAGTAATGCAAAGTTAATCTCGGGTATTTCCCTCCTATCATTATTATTAATCATAGCTATTACCGGACCGGAGATTAGCAAGGCCATGTTCCCCAACGTGAATCCCCTTGAGCAAGGGGCATATCGTCAATATGAGCCTCCATCAATCCAGCACCCACTTGGTACAGATGCAGGTGGTCTAGATGCATTTGCACTGCTCTTAAATAGTATCTGGCCCTCTATGTTAATCGGCTTGCTTGCCGGGGTCATCGCAACCATTTTGGGAGTGATTGTTGGCTTCACGGCCGGCTACATTGGTAAGAATGTCGATACTGCCTTACGCATTTTCACGGATATGGTGCTTGTTTTCCCGGTCCTCCCTTTATTTCTGATCCTGGGTACTTACTTGGCACATTGGGATTTGTTCAAATTGTCTCTGCTTTTAGGTGTGTTCGGTTGGCCATTCACCGCGCGGGTCATCCGCGCCCAGGTATTAAGCTTGCGCGAACGCCCTTACATAGATCTCGTTAAACTTTCGGGTGAGAACACTTTTGAGATCATTTTTCTCGAGCTTCTGCCCGGGTTACTCCCCTATGTAGGCTTCAGCTTGGCAATGGGCACTGTTGGAGCGATGTTTACAGAGGCCGGCCTCCAATTGATAGGGTTGGGAGCACAAAATTTATCTACGCTTGGCGCGATGATCGGACATGGCTTTTCTAGGGGTGTGATTAGCCTTGGCATGTATGGGCAAATTGTGGCACCGGTTGGGATTCTGATTCTTTTGTTCCTAAGTCTTTATTTAATCGATATGGGTTTGGAAGAGGTCTTTAACCCGCGTCTCCGGACGAAGATCGATGTGAAGTGAGCGATGACAACAATACTGCAAATACGTGATCTTTCGGTGGGTTTGACCGGACGCAGTTCGATCATCCAGGTATTAAGTAATGTGGATCTGGAGGTTGATGCGGGTGAGATTCTTGGAGTGGTCGGAGAGTCTGGTTGTGGCAAGAGCACATTAGTAGTCGCTATTTTAAATCTATTAGAGCTTCCCCAAATATTCCAAACGGGTGAAGTGATATTTATATCCTCGGATGGGAAGCCTCGGAATCTGCTTAAATTAACAGGAGACACACTTCGCCAATTCCGCTGGCGGCAAATGGCCTACATCCCACAAGGATCGATGAATGCTTTGAACCCTGTATTGCGTGTTCGTAAGCAAATGATTGAGACACTCACACAACACGGGATGGCGGATCGAGAGGCCGACGAACAAATCCGGCTCGCATTGCAAATGGTCCATCTAAACCAAAATGTTCTCGACCTATATTCTCATGAACTAAGCGGCGGGATGCGCCAACGCGTGATTATCGCTACAGCGATAAGTATGCACCCAGCTATCCTTATCGCCGATGAGCCGACAACAGCCCTGGATGTTGTTACCCAACGATTGATCTTGCAGGAATTGGCAAGGATTTGTAGGGAATTGGGCATTACGATAATCCTGGTCAGCCATGATATGGGGGTGATGGCGCAGACTGCTGACCGCCTGGCAGTAATGTATGCTGGCCGGATTGTAGAAATAGGCACCACCAACGAGGTTTTTAAGTCTTCATTACACCCATATACCCAAGAACTGATTGCTTCAATTCCTAATCAAAGTGGAGAACATGTTGAAGGCCTAGCCGGGGAAGCACCCGGCCCATGGAATTATCCCCCCGGCTGTCGTTTTCATCCGCGCTGTCCATTCGTCATGGAAATATGCAGACAGCAAGTACCTCCTTCGGTAGAGCAACGTCCCTCTCATTGGGTCTCTTGTCATCTTTTTGGGAAAGAGGAGAGCTCGAATGAGTGATTTCCTGGTGGTCCAAAATATTACGCAGGTATTTGGCACACGGAAACCGACATTCGCCGTAGATGACGTATCTTTCCGAATACCAGAAAGGGCTTCCATTGTCAATTTGGTAGGCGAAAGCGGCAGCGGAAAATCAACAATTGCCCGAATCATTCTGGGATTATCGAAGCCTAAATCGGGGGATGTATATTATAAGGGAACGAGCATTTTTACCCGCAATGCAGAATGGCAACGGCAATTCCGGTGCGAAGTCCAGGCAGTATTTCAAGATCCTTACAGCGCATACAATCCCTTCTACAAGATCGAGCGAATCTTAAATATCTCGATTCGCAAGTTCAAGCTTGTCAACAATCCGTCCGAGGCGAAGGCAAGAATCGAAGAATCCTTACGGGCCGTGGATCTGCGCCCCGATGAGATTTTGGGTAAGTATCCACATCAATTAAGCGGCGGGCAACGTCAGCGCGTGATGCTAGCGCGCGTTCACTTGATCCGCCCTCGGCTGATCATCGCTGATGAACCAGTTTCCATGGTCGATGCAGGTATGCGAGCGACTGTTTTGAATATATTAATGGAGTTCCAGGCTCAGTACAACATATCCTCTCTTTTTATTACCCACGACTTATCCACTGCTCGTTATCTGGGCGGAGAAATTATCATCCTGTACCAGGGGCGCATTGTAGAACGCGGTGAAACTATCCAAGTAACTTCCAAACCGCTGCACCCGTACGCACAATTGCTTATAAGCTCAATTCCGATCCCCGACCCCGATAAGCGCTGGCGGGAAACCCTACAATTTGCCCCGGAAGTCAAGTCAAGTCAATCACAGAACCGGGAACGATGTTTGTATGCAGAGCGTTGCCCCCATGTGATGGAGGTATGTTGGAAAGAACGCCCCCCACTGCAAACTTCCCCTGGTAAGGAATCTTCCTGGCATGTTGCATGTCACCTATATTCTGGTAACCTGAAGGGTTCATCATTAGAAAGCTAACAAAAACCTTGAATCTACTTTGATAATCGGAAACAATATACCGAGAAATGTTCTTAGGAAAATATTACTCTCATTCGTTCAGGAGGAGAAATACGTGAAAATCCAATTTAGTGGCATGGGTATGAGTCTTGGCAACCTTTCGCAGCTATCAAATGCATTGACCCGCTCGATAAGTGCCGAGAACCCTACTGGCGGGAAAGGTCTGGGTGGGATGGCAACTGAGGGCACTTGCACTACCTATACTCGTGAGTTGGGACGCGGTTGGAAAGTCTCTCCTAGTATTCATGTGGCAGGTAAGACGAGTGTCGTATTGGCCGATATTACCGGGCCGGGTGTGATCCAGCATATTTGGATGACCGTTGACCCTCTTGCCTGGCGTCAGTTAATCTTCCGTATTTATTGGGATCATGAAGACACTCCTTCCGTCGAGGTCCCTTTTGGTGATTTCTTTGCAAACGGGTGGTGTGTACGATGTAATGTCAACTCATTCCCAGTAGCTGTCAACCCGGCCGGCGGTTTTAACTGCTATTGGGAAATGCCGTTCCGCCAGCACGCGCGAATTACTATTGAAAACCTTTCCTCAGATCTCATCTTTGGTTTTACTTACCAGATTGGCTACACATTAACTGAGGTGACTGATGACCATGCATATTTCCACGCCCAATGGCGGCGGAGCAACCCGGTAAAGCCTATGCAGGTGCACACAATCCTGGATGGAATTAGCGGACTGGGTCACTATGTTGGTACATACCTGGCATGGGGCGTACACAACAATGGCTGGTGGGGCGAGGGCGAGATTAAATTCTATCTCGATGGGGATCAGGAATGGCCGACCATTTGTGGTACAGGCACGGAGGATTATTTCGGTGGTGCATGGGGGTTTGAACTACCCAAAGGACAATACTGCATTTTCTCAACTGCCTTCCAGGGAATGCCCCAAGTAATCCAACCAGATAGTTTGTACCAGAGCCAGCAACGCTTTGGCATGTACCGCTGGCATGTAATGGACCCGATCCGGTTTCAGCAAGATATACGCGTGACCATTCAGGACTTGGGATGGCGTTCAACTATGGAAGGGCAAATGCGCTTTGCCACCCGGCAAGATGATATTGCATCGACTGCATTCTGGTATCAGACCGAACCACATAGTCCATTTCCTGAGCTTCCCGGACTGAATGACCTGGAAGTCATATAGACTCTCGATGAGAGAAACGGAAACGCATATTAAGGTGATGATTTCCGATGAAGCTTGTAATGAAGGACCGTTCTCCTATTAGCGTAAATTATGGTACCTAAAGGCATTCATTTCTTGAGTCCTACTTTAATTTATACAGGATATGAATATGGCCAACTGTAAGGAAAAATCTACAGTAGAGCGACCATTTGTCTTACGTGCAGGCCCTCTCTCCATGTTGTTTGAGCCAGAGCTGGCTTTTCTACGCTATATACGCCTTGGCAATCGGGAAATCCTGCGCGGGATCTACGCTACCGTCCGCGACGAAGTCTGGGGGACCATCACACCGGAAATATCAAATATCTGCTTAGAAGCCAAACAAGATCATTTCAAGCTTACATTTATTGTCAACTGCCGGCGAAAGGAGATCGATTTCTTCTGGCAGGGCTCCATCACGGGAGATTCACAAGGAATGGTGGTTTACTCCATGAACGGGATGGCCCGTTCTGGATTTAAAAGCAACCGGATAGGTTTTTGTGTGCTTCATCCGATACAAGAGTGCGCCGGTAGAGCTTGTCTCGTTGAAAAGGTGGACGGCACGCTGGAACGCGGCCGTTTTCCAGAAGCAATTTCATCTCACCAGCCATTCGTAAACATGCGAGCCATCTCCTATAAGGTCACTCCGGCCGTCACCGCCCAAGTCTGTTTTGAGGGTGATATTTTCGAAATGGAAGATCAGCGGAACTGGAGTGATGCTTCGTTCAAAACTTATTGTACACCGTTGAGTTTACCTTTTCCATTTGAGGTGACGCCAGGTCAGAACTTCAAACAAACGATTACCCTTATCTTAATGGGGACCACCCCCGAAATATCCATACAGGCTACCCCTGCAGCTGGTATCTCGTTCCAGATATACCAGAAGGTCAGGTTCCGTTTGCCAGATATCGGGCTTCAGATGGCTTCCCACGGTCGTCCTTTACAGGAAGAAGAACTAACCCGCCTAAAAAAAATCAATCTCCATCATCTGAGAGTTGACCTAAATTTATCGGATTCTGCCTATCCTGAAATTTTGGCGCTTGCTCACTCAGAAGCACACTCCCTCGGGATTCTTCTTGAAATTGCCCTGTTTCTTGGGCAATCCCCCGATCAAGAATTGCGCGCGTTTTTGAAGAAACTGCGGGGTATTAAGCCGCAGGTTTCGTCATGGTTGATCTTCCACTTGGGGGAAAACTCCACGAGCGAAAAGTGGATCACTCTAGCCAGACACTATTTATCAGAATACGATGGCCAGGCGAAAATTGGGGCAGGTTCTCACAAATACTTTGTTGATTTAAACCGCTCGCATCCACCTGCAGAATTATTGAGTAGTGTATGTTATCCAGTCAACCCGCAAGTCCATGCCTCTGACAATGCCTCGATAATTGAGACTTTACCCATTCTTGCTCAGATGGCTGAAAATGCCCACCACTTTATGGGCGGAATCCCTGTGGTGGTGACGCCAGTGAGCCTCAAGCCGCGCCCCGCACCTTTTACCTACAGCGATGAGTCTGATCGGTTAGGCGAAAATCTCCCTTCCTGGGCAGATGTACGCCAAACGTCATTATTTGGAGCTGGTTGGACATTGGGTACACTTAAATACCTCTCGCAAGGAGGGGTTGAGAGCATTAGTTATTATGAAACGACCGGCCCATTGGGTGTAATGGAAGCATCCAAGAACACATGGGCAATGGAACAAGCCAACCTATTCTCAGGCAAGGTCTTTCCCATATACCATGTGCTGGCTGATGTAGGTGAGATTGCAGGAGGCATAATACTTAAAACCGTTTCCAGCGATCCTCTGGCAGTAGAAGGTTTGGCATTTATAAAAAACAATCTCCTTACTATTATCTTGGCTAATCTAACTGCCGAGGAAATATCGGTCGCTCTAACCGGGTTGAAATCGCAGGCGTCCATTCGTTATTTATCCCAGGACAATGCCGAGCTGGCCTGCGCAAATCCGGAAGCGTACCGTACCCAGGTCGACGAACTGAGGCGCCCAGATACCGGATTGATACATCTAAAACTCGGACCTTATTCTCTTGCTCACGTCGAAACAATACTATCAAAAGGAAAATCCAATCGTTCAACTTAGAAAAGGAGACTAAAATGACAACTATCGCTTTGTTCGGTGCTGGGGGGAAGGCTGGTTATCGCCTTACTGAGAACCTAATGAAATCCGACTACCCGATGCTGTACCTCGAGGTTAGCAAAGAAGGAATAGAAGCCCTTGTCAGGCTTGGGCTGAAGACCACCCCCCAAGAATTGGCAGTACATGAAGCGGATGTTGTCATTCTCGCTGTCCCCGACCGCCTGATTGATAAAATTGCTGCGGAAATCGTGCCCCAGATGAAAAGTGGCTCGATGGTGATTTGTCTGGATGTGTGCGCCGCTTGTGCAGGTAAATTACCCCAACGCAAAGATATCTCCTACTTTATCGTTCATCCCTGCCACCCACCTTTCCTCAACGAGGAAACCGACCCTGAAGCCCGTAAGGATTTGTTTGGGGGGCGCAAGGCTAAGCAGCATATAATTTGTGGGCTTCTTCAAGGAAAGGAAGAGGATTATGCGAGAGGTGAGGCAATATCACGCTACATGTACGCTCCTGTTATGAAAGCTCACCGCCTCACCATCGAGCAGATGGCCCTGCTTGAGCCAGCCCTGGCTGAGACCCTTTCGGCTACCTGCATGGTTTATATTCAGGAAGGGATGCAGGAGGTCATTCGGCAAGGTGTGCCTAAAGAGGCTGCCTTCGACTTCATTATGGGCCACATGAATATCGCAATCGGCATCGCATTCGGTCTTATTGACGATCAATTCTCCGACGGCTGCAAGCTGACGATCGAGCGTGGGAAGAAAATTATTTTCAAGCCAGACTGGAAGAATATCTTTGAGAAAGAGAATGTCATGGCAGAGGTGGTTGCGATTACTTCCGGCGAGTAGACGGGCGTTTTAATCAGGCACATGATGATGAAACTAACATTAAGCTCGTACGCCTACAATTGGGCTGTTGGGATCCCTGGCTACCCCCCTGAGCGACCAATGACCGTTTTCGACTTGCTTAATCAGGCGGTCCGACTTGGAGTGCATGTCATCCAAGTGGTTGACAATATTCCCTTTGAACTGCTATCACGAGAAGAACAGGACCAGTTTGTCCAGCGAGCAGTTCAGTCTGGTATTGAGATTGAATTTGGGATGCGCGGGATCGAAGGTGACCACTTGGAGCAGGGCATACAACTGGCCGGAAGGATACACGCCAAGGTTCTACGAGTGGCTGTGGACAAGGGTAATTACCGCCCCAGTGAGGAGAAGATCGTGCAGACGATCCAGGGGGTAGTTCCCTGGCTGGAGAAATACGGGGTTCGTCTGGCGATAGAAAATACCGAGCGTTTCAAGGCCAGGAAATTTGCGGAGCTGGTTGGGCTCATCGGTAGCAAGCATGTCGGAATATGTTTGGACACGGCAAACAATTACGGGATCGGAGAAGGGATCGAAGCTGTTGTCGAAGCCTTAGGGCCGTTAACCCTTGACCTCCACCTGAAGGATTATTCCATACATCGGATGAGTCACCTGCTGGGATATATCCTCGAGGGCAGCCCGGCCGGGCAGGGGCAATTAGACATTTTCTGGATTCTGGAAACGCTACGGCGATTTGGCAATGACCCCAATGTTGTTCTGGAGCTCTGGACACCTCCGGAAGCCAACATTGAGGACACAATTAAAAAAGAAAATGAATGGGTTGACCAGAGTATAAAGT
>Ga0209777_10002222_pt1 | contig 26071 bp, 35 predicted proteins | sample FrelakmetHBP12HB_FD_187147 | JGI IMG/M metagenome (GOLD analysis project Ga0209777, IMG submission 187147) | Freshwater lake sediment microbial communities from the University of Notre Dame, USA, for methane emissions studies -HBP12 HB (SPAdes)... | ecosystem: Environmental > Aquatic >... | reverse complement strand
CTTGTCATCAGAGCATCATCAGATACGTTAAGCCCACGGCACGCCCGCCACCCTATTCAATGGCATGAAGCGGCAAACTATCTATATAATCGTTATAGATATTTGTAGTTGGCGGTCGAACAAGAAGAACCTGAATTAAGATGGTCATTTGACCGATTAAATTGGTCTTGAATATTTTGGCCACATAGATATATCGTTCTGCGGTGAGATGCAGTGATGTCCTCATATTGAAGTTAAATCACCAAAGGCTACTTGAGCCGGAAATGCTGACCTTAGGCCGTGTCTAGACATTCGATTATGATTTTATGCCTGGCAATGCTGTCATTGCTGGCTATCCACGGAATCGTTGCCGCGGAAACGAGTATTTTTGCTGAACCAATGATAAAACCTGAGCATTTGGTTTGCTTCTCAAGCGCCGACAATGCGATAGCTGCTGGGTATGCTTCTTGCAAGAAATGCCATCCCGCATAAAATCGAGCTATCACTAAACCATGAAAATGAAGAGATCAGTCAGATACGCCTTGTTCTGGCCAAGTAGATAGGTGATAAGTGGCTAAGAAAGCGAAGCATAGCGATGCCATCATGACCGGCATCTTTGTTACCCGATTTAAAATGGGCCAGATCGACGTCAAGGACCTGGAGCAGATGGCGGCGGATACCTCGCGGGCGGAGAAGTGCTCGGAGGCGAAGAAGGTGATCTTCTGGATTCAGCCGGTTCTTTCAGCCTGGACGACCCCTATGGTTTTGGTAGCGCTACTGGATGGCCACCTGGTTGGGATGAAGGCGACGGAGCTTGGCAATTAAGATTTGATTTTGTGGCATTTTTAAGTCTCTTTTCATGCCAAAAACGAGTTTGTGCATAAGGTGACGGTTGGGACAACCAGATCCCAACCATTATGCCACTGCATTATGAAAAGATTGGCTACATTCTAGGCATTGGATGAATTCATAAGTAAGGTCACGTTCTGCATCGTGATGATGTTCAAGGTCACATTCTGAAGTACAAAAACATTCGTGGCCGCATTCATCATTTCTTTAGTCCGGTTCATTGGCATATCCATAGGCATCGACATTGGCATGCTCATACTCATAGGCATTGACATTGGCATATTCATAGACATAGTCTTGTTAACTGGCATTGTCATGTTATTTGGCATAGTCTTGTTAACCGGCATTGTCATGTTATCTGACATAGTCTTGTTAACCGGCATTGCCATCTCTTTTGCTGCCAAGGCCACGCCAAAAGAGAGCGTCAAGAGAATGGATGCGAGCATTATTCCAATAAATATGTAGCTTTTCATTTTTCGTCCTCTGACTTTTCTTTACGAGCTGATTAGCCAAATGACTTTCGGTCAAGGTTTTCGGTTCCGGCTAGAAAAGACTCTTCCAGCGTCTTCGTGCCCACTTTCTTGACCATGGGCTTCCAGATATTGTCTCCCATCTAGGCCGACGCGCCCTTGGGCTTGTCCACCTGCACCCTCTCTAGCCTGTGAATACGTGCAGCTTCTTTGTGCCCCGCTCGCGGAGTTTGATGTCTGTGTGCTGTGTGGTCCCGGCTGGCCGCTTTCAGGGCCGCCCTGGTGAGCCTAAGATCAGCAGAAAGTGTATCTCCTTGAACTCTAATTAATGAATTATGCGCATGAAATTAGCTGTATTGATCCTGTTTCTGACGGTTCTCGCAATGCCGGCTCTTGCCGTTGATGTTGATAAATGGATTCAAGATCTCAGAGATTCAAGTCCGATTGTACGAGATACTGGTGCGGGAGAGTCACTGACCCAGATGTTCATTGATCGACAGGTCCGAGGTGATGCTGTAAGGGCTCTCGGCGAACTCAATGATCCTAGTGCTGTAGAGCCATTAATCCAGGCGCTCAAGGATAAGGATCGAATGGTCCGAGCGAGTGCTGCAATGGCTCTTGGCTATCTTGGTGACTCCAGGGCCTTAGAACCGCTGATCCAGACCCTCAAGGATGATGAGGATCGTCTGGTCCGAACGAGTGCAGCAGAGGCTCTCGGCAAACTCAACGATACCAGAGCTGTAGAGCCATTGATCCAGGCGTTCAAGGATGAGTGTTCAGGTGTCCAATTATATGCTGCAGATGCTCTTGGCGAACTCAATGATATGAGAGCAGTAGAGCTATTGATCCAGGCACTTAAGGACGAGGATTCGGAAGTCCGATATTATGCGGCAAGTGCTCTTGGCAAACTCAATGATACAAGAGCTGTTGAGCCATTGATGCAAACTCTCAAGGATGAGAATTCGCAGGTCAGAGCTGGTGCTGCAGTGGCTCTTGGCTATCTTGGTGACAACAGAGCTGCAGAACCACTTATCCAAGTGCTCAAGGAGGACGATTCGATACAAGTCCGAACGAGTGCAGCAGAGGCTCTCGGCAAAATCAACGATACCAGAGCTGTAGAGCCATTGATCCAGGCACTCGATGATAAGGCCGACCAAGTGATATAGACATGTGAGGCCGGTTTGAGGATTCTTATTAAATAGATTGACAAGCTCGAGCCGTCTCAGTTCCTATGAGTATCTAGCGACGGCCTGGCGCTCTCCCTCTCTGACCTGGCAGAGGTGAGCCATGTGGGCTTTGTGGGGCAGGAGGAGGCACTGACCGTGGCCGCGGGCCGGGCGGAGATAGGAAATGGCGCGGGAGTTGGTGATGAGCGCGGGCGGGGACTTCGAGCCTAAACTCCGGCCCTTTTAATAACCAGGTTAGCCTCGATGGGAATTCCAATCATCATCTTCTCCAGGATCGTTCTCTGTTTTTTTGAGATCTCCGTTAACCTCCATTTGCCGCCGACTTTAACTGCCCTGAGCTTTGCCAGTTCCAAGAGAATCTCTTCAATGGATTTTTTATCAAGCAGCTCCGAGTCCCTGGCCTTTCTAAGCAATATCGCTCTCATGATCAACGATACGAAGAAAATGAATAGCAAGCCCTGAAGCGTTTCAATCTTCTGTACTCTCAGAGGCATAGCCTCAAGCTCATTCTTCAGATCATCAAACTTCTTCTCGACTTCATCCCTTTCGCGATAGAGTGAAAGCACTTCGTCCCATCTTCGTTTGGTAGCTGAAAGAAGAATTGTCTTGCCAAATCGGTTTGAAGCCTGCGATATGGCATTTATTCTCCTGCGAAGGTGGATCGTTTTTCCCTCGACAATGCACTCCAAGTATCTTTGAAAATTGCCTGCTGTCCGCTTGAATTCTCCGATCGGGTTTTTGAACTCTTTTCCATTGAGTGCTGATTCGATATCGATCAGTCTGTTGTAGAACGAATTTGTCTCTGATCCTTCCCGCTTCTTATTGAACATGACATATCCATAGGCATTAACTTCACCAATCAGGACCTCGCTTTCCAAGACATAGAATATGTCTCCGCCGAACCTCTTTGCATTGGCCGGATTTTCGATATCCTTGTTCATCTCGCTGATAAGACCCTTGCCGATATTAACGCTAAACGGAAGCGGAAGAATGAAATCAATATTCTCGGCAGTCATTTCTTTAATATTGCTCTCGCTATAGAACCCTCGATCCAGAATGAAGAGACTCTTTGCAATGCCAAATGCTTTTATTTCCGCTACAAGATTCTTCAAAGTCACAACATCGTTAATGCTTCCTGGAAACAACTTGAAGTAAAGAGGTAAGTGATTGTTCAGTGAAAGCACTAATCCCAGGTTGACTTGAGGCAGGTCCAAGCCATCGCGGTTGTATCCCCATTCCAACCAATCGATATTTCGCGAGGCTGAGGAGAGCGATATGATATCGAATATCAGCGTCTCATCTTCGCCTGCTATCAATGAGTTGTAGAAGGTGGTCATAGCGGTTTCTTTGGTGGATAATCGCTCCAGGAAACTTGAGAGCCACTGAGAGCTGAATGTCTCTTTTAGAGCGTACATCTCCGGAAGAAACGAGTCCTCTAGAACGTGGTGAAGGTTCTTAAGAGATGTCTGATGCAGCAACCTGCTCATGGCAACAGCAAGAATCAAATCGCCATCCTTGCCAAACGCTTCCGAGAGCTTCTTTCTAAGCTGGATTTCATTGCAAACAGAATCAAGAAGATAAGCAGGACCCAATGATTTCGTCGTCTTGACGTCACGTTCGGCGACCTTTGGAATGAGCTTTCCTGAAGTCTCATCCCAGACGCCAAGATAATTACGTTTTTGCCGGGATTGCTTCTTCTCAGGGTTCCAAAAATTTTCGGCTTCGTAAACGTAAGTATGCCCGCGAATCTTCTGCTTGACCAGATACGTCATAGCTAAGAGTAATAACCATGATAGTATATAAATCCTTCGGTGATTTCGATGACAGAAGAGTTCAATACGAAAAATGGTTACTGCAAAGGCCGGAGTTTAGGATCCAAGAATTGCAATGCGTCTCATCAGAAATTAAATGTTTCGCAGCTAATTTAAAAAATATGTATTAGTATATTTATGCAGCAGAAACCAACTTTTCTTATTCAAAACAATAATCTTTATTTTATAATTTTATCATTGAACGCAGCAAGTTTGCTTAATGCGTCATCCTTCCCAAAATACGGCTCTCTCCTCTTATTCGCCTCTTGCAGCAGCTCCATAATCCGCTCACATTCGCAGGTGCCGATCTCTACCAAGTTGTCGCTGCGCAGCAAGCAGGGCTTGATCTTTCCGTCCGAGGTGACGCGAAGGCGCGTGCAGTTGGCGCAAAACTCGGTGTTGTCCATGGGCCGCACCACCTCCACCTCAGCTCCATCCAGGAAGTACTTCTTGCGTCGGTGCATCTCCCGGGTGCGCACGCGGTCCGCCTGCGCGGCCAGGCGGCGCTCGATGGCATCGATGTCTCCGGAAAGGCCCTGATGACGCAGGTCCAGGAGCTCGATGAGCTGCAGTATCAGGCCCTTCTCCCGGCAAAAATCAATCAAATCGGAAATCTCGGCCTCGTTCTCCTTTAAGACCACGACATTCAGCTTGATGGGCACAAGGCATGCCGCCGGAAGCGGACCTGTACCTCATCGATGATCTATCTTCTGGTTTTGGCGAATGCGCCGCCTACTACGGCACGAGCATCATTGGGGGCGATACAGACTGGCATGAGGAGCTGACCCTCACCGGCACGGCCTTGGCGATCAAGATTTAAATGGCAAGAATTACCAGGTAAATATCTATGTGCGAGCTTTTGGTGCGTAAAGATCGAAGACAGGCCATTCCCTACGAGTCTGACGCAGACAAGACCGATGAGGAGATTGTAGAGGGCCTGATGGAGATAACAGCCCTTTCGCTCACAGATTTACGGGCAGACGAGCCCGCCTATGAATGAAGACCTGGACAGAAAGCCGCATTGGATGAAAGCGGCGGCATCGGCGACCAAATCAAGATTTAAATAGCAAGAACCCAGAGAGATATCTATGTGCGAGGTTCTAGAGCGCAGGATCATAACCCAAGATCTCCCTTACGACCTGGAAGAACCGAGCGATGAGAGAGAGATCACCAGAGGACTTATGAGGCTCTCGCAGCAGGCGTTATCTAAATATGTAGATAATGAGCCTGACATCTATTGATGAAAGGAAAGATCGTTGTAGTCCCATTCCCTTTTACAGATTTGAGTTCAGTTAAGCGTAGGCCGACTCTTGTTCTTCATGAAACCAAATATGACATTGTTGTTGCCTACATCTCCTCGATCATGCCTTCGTCCATATCGCCGGAAGACGTCTTAATTCCCAAAACCCGGCCTTCTTTTGTTGGCACTGGGCTACTATCCGACTCAGTTATAATGCTGGATAAACTCGCAACTGTGGAGAAGTCCCTTATTGTACGCATTTTGGGCGAAGTGGATAACGACCTGAAGGCAGAGATTAACCCCAAACTTGCAGAATGCTATAAGCTCTGAGAAATCGAGCCCATTAAATCGATTATGCCGAATAATATAAATGGAGCTGCGGGCCTGGCCAGTCATCAAGCTCCGTCGCTCCGACTTAATTGCCTCTCTCCTCCAAATGGCTGGCGTTCTGGAGAGAATAAGGACGAGTCAGGCTATAAGTCTTTGGGAAGCTCAGGATGAATGAAATCGGATACGATAGGTTCTCATGAAAGATGGATAAGAAGGAGGGAGGCAAAAGTCAATTGGATGTAGGAGGGAAAGATGGCCATCGACTTTCGCCAATACACTATACGTCAATTGCCGAGAAAAAAAGGCTTTCGCTTCAAGTTTGAAAAGACCTTTCTCCCCCCAAGAGAGAAATCATCAAGAGAAAGAGATATCAAGTCCCAGGCGGGTCAGCGCCGATCCACAGCGCCCTTTTAGGAGGAGCCAATCACCGCATAGTGTTGGCCTGACCCTGCCCGAAGCTCGACTTTAAACTGGGGCTCAAAGGCGGCATAAGCGCTGGAATCTCACACAGCGTCCGAATTACCGGAACCTTTTTTCGGGGCCTCTTGCCCGCCCTCTCGCCTTTGGTTTCTACTTGTGCCGCTTCATGCCCCGACCGTGTATTAGCGTGAGATCCGGCGGATTACTGCGCCAGTTACAGCGCGCAACTTTTTCAGCCCGCCGAAATTTTAGCCTCACAGGCTCGTAGCCAAATGCAGTGCCACGACGGCATGCATCTCCTGTACCAAGGGATCAATACCTGCCAGCCTTTGGAAGCCAGCGGCATGTTGCTCCATGGTGAAGCAAACACCCTTGTCATCAGAGCATCATCAGATACGTTAAGCCCACGGCACGCCCGCCACCCTATTCAATGGCATGAAGCGGCAAACTATCTATATAATCGTTATAGATATTAGTAGTTGGCGGTCGAGAGCCGCCATAGACCAATAACAAAAATGGGGTCTTCGCTCTTTCCAGTTCGTTTGTTAGTTCGTCGCTCTGTGCGTACTCTGTGAACTGCAGTGTCTCTGTGGTGGAAACGTCGTTAGCAGCTGGTTATAACCAATGGTTTACGAACTACAACCACCGCAGAGACACAGAGCGCACGGAGAACTCACAGAGGACTTTATTAATATATTATCATTCCATACAGCGAGGAACCGATCATTTTGTCCTGGGTGCGATTATTGCCGATCGCTCGGCCTGCAAACGATCTTTCCCAAAGTACGGCTCTCTCCTCTTATTCGCCTCTTGTAGCAGCCCCATAATCCGCTCACATTCGCAGGTGCCGATCTCGACCAAGTTGTCGCTGCGCAGCAGGCAGGGCTTGATCTTCCCGTCCGAGGTGACGCGCAGGCGCGTGCAGTTGGCGCAAAACTCGGTGTTGTCCATGGGCCGCACCACCTCCACCTCCGCTCCGTCCAGGAAGTACTTCTTGCGCCGGTGCATCTCCCGCGTGCGCACGCGCTCCGCCTGCGCAGCCAGGCGGAGCTCGATGGCATCGATGTTTCCGGAAAGGCCCTGGTGGGATAGGTCCAGGAGCTCGATGAGCTGCAGTATCAGGCCCTTCTCCCTGCAAAAACCAATCAAATCAGGAATCTCTGCCTCGTTCTCCTTGAGAACAACGACATTCAGCTTGATGGGCGCGAGGCCGGCGGCCTTCGCAGCATCAATTCCCGCCAGGACCTTTTCCAGGTCGCCTTCCCGGCCACCGGTGATGGACCGGTAGGTCTGGGGCCAGAGCGAGTCCAGGCTCACATTGACCCGATCCAGCCCCGCCTCTGCCAGGGGCCCGGCCTGCTCTGCCAAAAAGATGCCGTTCGTGGTCAAAGAGATGTCCAGGCCCAGGGGCATCTGCGCTATCAATCCGGCCAGGCTAGAGCGGAGCAGGGGCTCACCGCCCGTGAACTTCAGGGAGCGAATGCCAAGATGAGCCGCAGCGTGGGCAACGCTTACCACCATCTCATCCGAGATCTCCCCATTGGGCTTTGTCTCGCCCTCGTGGTGGCAGTAAACGCAATTAAGATTGCAGCGAGGAGTAAGAGCGATCCGAAGACCCGTGACCTTACGGCCAAAGGAGTCCACCATCATGCCATGCATTGAAAAACTGCTAGTATTGCTGCTAGTATTAATCAGTACTCAATTTCACCCAGGCTGCGCTTGAGATAGGAAAGCAGCGTCATGCCCACTATCATGCAGATGGCCAGGCCCGAGAGCAGCTCTTCCCAGGATTGCTGGTGCGTCGTCAGGCCATAAATTATGCCGCCGGAGAGCATTGTGAGCATCAGGGTTGCGATAAGCGATACCAGCATGGACCACATGATGGAACCCACCTCGTAGCGCTCGAAAAATGATGCGGAAAGGACGAACGATATTGCTGCCAATGTGAGTATTATGGATAAAGGCAAGGACGAGCCATAGCGGAACAACTGAATCAGTCCCAGGGCAAGAGCGATCATCACCAGCGATAGCAGGCCGGAAGCGAGGAACGCCTTTAGAATGTAATTGTCAAACCTTAGCTCCACACCAGTCCACCACTAGCTTTATAGGACTATTTTGAATATAAAGATTGTGTATAGTTATTATCTCTGTGTCTCTTGCGCCACTGTGGTTTTGTGGAGATGCAATTCTAATCGCTCCCGGCTGACCAGCTTCCGGTCAGGCGTCCCTCCCGTGCCATCTTGCCCAGGTACGCCTCCACATCAGGCGCCAGAGGCGCGGGCTGCGCTGCTGCCAGGGGCGTTCCCGGCAGGGGAGTAAAGCGGTGCGCCCGCACTTTGCCGCCCTTGGCCGTGATCCATTTGACCAGTTCAAGGGTCAGGCGCTGATCCGCGTCCGATTCCGTTGGTAAGCCAAAGATCAGATCCACCTGCGGCACAAGTCCATAATCCAGGGCCAGTTCGCAGGCTGCCAGGATCTCAGCGCGCCCGTGGCCCCGGCCAATGCTGCGCAAAACGGCCGGGCTACCGGACTGACCGCCCAGGCTCAGGCTCTTATTGGCGCAGTATTTGACGATCAGCTCTAAAGCCGCAGCCGTGACGAACTCCGGCCGGACCTCGGAAGGGAATGTACCAAAGTAGATGGGCTTTTTTTGCTCGCCCAGGACTTTAAGCAGGGCTTCGACCTTCTCAAGCCTTGGCCTGCGCCCATCTGAGCCGTAGGCCAGCGAGTTTGGTGAGGTGAAGCGGATATCCTTGTGGCGCCGAGCGTATTGGGCGATGATCGGAATCGATCTGTGACGCATGCAGGTGCCGAAGAGGCGCGGCGTCTGGCAGTAAGTGCAGCCCCAGGGGCAGCCGCGCGAGATCTCCAGAGGCGCTAAGATCTTGGCGAAGGGCGGGTAAGAGTCCAAATCCACGGGAGATCTCTTTTCCGTGAATAAGACCCGTCCCTGGCATTTGTAAGCGATGCCCTTGACGCCTGCCGGATCGCTGCCCTCTTCAATGGCCCGCAGCAATTCCGGCAGCGTCTCTTCTCCCTCACCTATCACTACGAAATCGAAGTGCTCCAGGACCTCCTCGGGCAGAGCCGAGGGATGAGGGCCGCCGGCAATATAGACTGCGTCCACCGCAGCGCGGCTAACTTCGCCGTAGACCTCCTCTGCCTGGGCGCTGGCAAAGCTGTAGAGCATAATGCCTTCCTTCGGCTCCCGGGCGATGCCTGCCTCTACCAGCGGCATCAGAGCGGCAATGCTGTAGGAGTTCTTGTTGTTGTAGCGAAACCATGTTTTGATTCGGTTCAAATAGGCATCATCCAGTAAACTTGAGTCGTTTATGAGAATGGGGAAACGAGAAGAAAAGGATTTGGATAGGGCACGCCAGGAAAACAAGCGGGAATCGATATGTAAAGCCTCACAACAAAGCCATAAAAACGATTAGGACTATGTTTTAAATATACCTCAAAATCAGCGGCAGCATCAACACCCCCATGGCATGTGTCCTGTGGATTCCCGCCACCGGCGCAATCAGCCCCACCACTGTGGACAGGAAGAAGATGAACAGCCCGAAGAGCCCCGTGAAAGCATAGGTCATGCCAACCAAAAAAACCAGCACCCCCAGGCAGAGCAGCCGGTGGTTGAGCCGGGATATGGCCCGCCCGGCCAGGCGCGCCGCGCCGATGCAGGCCAGGTAGGAAGCCGCCGCCACTATTACTACTATTATTATCATCTGGATTAATGTGCTCTGGTCGAGAGCCATCAGCTCCTGGATAGCCGCTGCCGCGCCGCTCCTGGGTTTGTTGATCACATAAAGCGCCACCAGCGAGAAGAGGGCGTTGGCGGTGTTCACCCCGGCAATAGAGACCAGGAACTCTTCCGGGCTAGGAGTGGCACCCAGTCGCGCCGTGATCGCGGCAACGGAAGGCGAGACGCCGGGAATCCAGGCCACTACCGATCCCCCCAGGCCGCCGGAAAAGATCGCTTTGGCCAGGGCGCTGGATGAGAGCTTGATCTTGCTCTCCTTCTGCTCCGGAATCTTCGTTTCTGTGGAAAGGCTGAGCAGGAGAGAGGAAGCGCCGAAGATGCCGGACAGGAGGGGCAAGAGCACCTGTGGCTCCAGGCCTAAAGGCGAACTCGCCAGGTTTTCATGATCAAAGGCGAATGTGCCGAGGAGGCCGCTGGTTATAAAAAGCAGCGCGGCAACGGCCTTGTACTTCCAGTGTACCCAGGAGCCCTGCCCCTCGATCCAGGGACCTCTCTCCGACTTGATCATCATGAGGGCGATGGCTAAAAGCAGAATGCCCACATATTTTGTGAGGTAATCGTTGTAGCTCGATACGATCCAGGAGATCGGGATGATCAAAAAAATAGCAAACAGCACTGAACCCGCACTGCCCAGAGCCGAGAGCCGCACCGCTTCGATGCCTCGCCCCTCCAGCATGAGCCTCTGGCCGGGCAGAACTGTCAAGGCCGTCTCGGAATCGGGCGCGCCCAAAAAGATGGCCGGAATGGCATCAAAGAACGTCTGAGAGATGCTTGCGGAAAGAATGATCGAGGCCATTTGAAAAGGCGAGAGGCCCATAGCTAATAACTGCGGCGAGATGGCCAGCAGCATGGCGGCAAAGTTGTTCAGATGCAGGCCCGGGGTAAGGCCGCTCAGGATTCCCAGAGCAAAGCCAAAAGCTATGCAGGCGGGGAGGAGTATCTCGACCATTTTACTTCACTGCATTTTTCTTATAGTTATCACATTAATACCTTACTTTTGGTACGAACTTTTAATTCGCAAATGTTACTAGTGGGCCCTAAGTTTTATATATCTATACTTAATAAAAATATAATTAAAAAAAAAATAACCGGATTTTGAAATCACCAAGATACCCTTTTATACGCCAATGATCTATCAGTAGTTCTACGAGGGATCTTGATGGATAACATCGTCGCCGGCGAAGAGGAAAACAAATACAAATTTATTTCAATGAAGTCACCTGATTATCGATTGGAATTTATTAATGGTGCACTCAGTAATGTGACTCCTCGTGGTGAAATAGTGTGCAATTTCCATTTCGAATCCAAAGATATGCCATCTGAGCAAGAGGCAACCCTTATCGAAGGTGGCATGGCAAAGCTTTCCGACCTTCGCGAGATCCGAAATTTCACAAGGGACGTCAAATTTGGAATAGTTATAAATGTTCCGTTTGCAAAAGATCTCGTTCGACTACTCAATGATAAGATAAAAGAATGTGAGGAAATCCCGGCAAGAAATAACCAGGGTGATCGCGCATGAATCTCTTATCTAATTATCCGAAAGATGTGACCTCAAGGCTCCATGGAACATGTGGCGTTGACTCGAACAGAAGGGTCAGTGATCGAATAACGACAAAGACGCGACAAGTTCAAACAACAGAGAGGAACGTAGTTCACGTTCGAAGCAAAAGTGATCAATATCCATCCGAAATGGATAATTACCTCAGCCGAGATAAATCATCAGGAGCGAATTTCGAGAGCGTGGTGAGAGTGATGCCCAGAGTGGTCCATCAAGATACATTCTTGGATAACGAGATTGGGGAATCTCTCCGCACTGCAAAAGCCAAATTTGGGAAAGCGCCTTTCGTTGAAGCATATAAAAGAGTGTTAAATACGTCAAAAAAAATCGATGATCGGTGGGAAGAATATTTGGAGAAGGAGGCTAGGCAGAGGTCCATCCTAGAAGAGGGCGAAGATAGTGTGTTATGATCCCCTTGATGATAGTCAGCCCATACGTCAAGGAGATATATTTTTCCCACTACCTAGGCCGAAATTATCTCTAGATGAAATGGAAGCGATATCAGAAGACGCAGGAAGCAAAGCAACCAATTGGATTGATATAAAAGATAGGGATAAAATTATCGTAACCTTAGAATTGGAAAAGTCTTGGGGTATTGTAGCAACACAAGACTGTGATGCTACTAGATCACCACTTATCTCACTATTTCAAATCGAGCCGTTTCAACGCATAAATAAGACGCCACCAACGACAGCGAAAAAATGGGTAGATCTGATTACAGAGCGCGCGTGTAAAAATGCCAGTTGGTTTTATCTACCAAAAGACGAGCGTTTCGGCATTAATGAAAGGATGGCAGTAAATTTCCATAAGACGTTTCAAATCCAGAGATTAGATCTGGAAAATAATATAAAATTAAGAAAGGGTAGATTGGTTACGGTTGCATATGAGCACTACAGGGAATCAATTGCTCAATACTACCGCAGATATCCGTATAACGAATGGTATTCAATGAATAAAGAGGAAGCAGGCGTCTACGTAAGTTTAAGCAAATGTGATGTAGATGATCTATATTCTTGGCAAAAATAGACGCTAGTTGCGGCTCATTATCGGGTCTTCGCTTCATTAATTATATTTTTCTCTAAATCACTCGTCTGCACCCAAAATATTCAGGAAGGGCAGTTTTGGTGCAAAGCCCGCCTTTGGAAAACCCTTAAATACTGGCACATTGTCGATCTAAATATTCCGCACAGGGATAATGATGCCCTGGGCGCATGAACCAAATGACAGGTTCGAACGCGCGCGTTTGCGCGTGAGTCGGTCCGATTGGGGCCGTGCGGAGGATAAAAAATGGCATTTGAAAAGACAAATCCAAGGATAGTCCGTCTTATCGGTGAACTTAAGGCGGCCACTCGCGAAACTGGCGCACCCCTCTGGCGCGATATCGCCAAGAGACTGGAGAAGCCCAGTCGCAACTACGCTGCTGTAAACCTCAGCAAGATCAATAGGCATACCCAGTCGAACGATACTATACTCGTGGCCGGAAAAGTGCTGGCATCCGGCGATCTGGAACACATTGTTACCGTGGCAGCTTTTAATTTTAGCAGCCAGGCATTGTCCAAGATCCAAGCAGCAGGCGGGAAATGTCTGACGATTGAGAAGCTGATGGCTGAGCATCCCAAGGGATCGGGCATAAAGATTTTGAGGTGAAGCAATGATAGTAGTAGATGCAACTGGATTGGTCCTGGGACGCCTGGCGAGCGTAACCGCCAAGAATCTCCTGGCAGGCGAAGAGATCAAAATCGTCAATGCCGAGAAAGCACTCGTTACCGGTGGGAAAGATTCCATTTTCATTGAGTATGGCCAGACAAGGGACCGCGGCCATAAGGAGAGAGGCCCTTACTTCCCCCGTCGACCAGAAATGATACTCAAGAGGACCGTGCGTGGCATGCTTCCCTACAAGATGAGACGGGGAAGAGATGCATTCTCCCGGCTGCGGATATATGTGGGCATACCCAGAGAGCTGAAGGGAATGCCATTAGAGCAACCAGCCGCTGCTAAGATGAGGACCGCGAGCAATAACAAATATATTGAGCTTGGGGCCTTGAGCCGAAGACTCGGCGCAAACTTCTGAAGGATTTCCTATGAAGATAATTAATACCTCAGGTAAGAAGAAGACGGCAACTGCAAGGGCCACTTTAAAAGATGGAAAGGGCGTTGTGCGCATTAACAAGGTGCCCTTAGAGATTTATGAGCCCCGCCTTGCCAGACTCAAGATTCAAGAACCCGTTCAGATCGCAGGCGATCTGATAAAAACAATGAATATCGATGTCGTTGTCGCTGGCGGCGGTACCATGGGCCAGACGGATGCCGTAAGAACGGCCATCGCCAAGGGTATTGTGGAGTGGACCGGCGATACCGGACTGAAAGAAGCCTACTCCGAGTACGACCGAAATCTCCTCGTCAGCGATCACCGGCATAAAGAGAGGAAAAAGTTCGGCGGACTTGGTGCCAGGTCTAAGTACCAAAAGTCCTACAGGTGAAACTGCTTGATTCCAGTCAGGTGCTATTCCTGTGGCAAAGTAGTATCCCATGTCTGGGAGGAATACCGGGAGCGCATCAAGACCGAGCCTCCCGGCAAAGTCTTGGACGACCTGGGAATAGACAAATACTGCTGCAGGCGCATGCTTCTCTCTCATGTGGAGATCGTGAACACGCTTAGGCGGTACCAGTAGAAGGGGTTGTAGGGTAGCCTGGTCCATCCTACAGCGTTCGGGACGCTGTGACCTGAGTTCGAATCTCAGCAACCCCATCATACTCTTCCTTTTGAGGTGGCTATTTGAAGGGCGAGAAATATACAAGATATGAACGTGCGCGCATCGTAGGAGCACGGGCTTTGCAAGTTTTCATGGGCGCTCCAGTGTTGATCGATACCAGTAATACCGACCCTCTCGAAATAGCGCTTGAAGAGATGAAACTGGGCGTAATTCCCATCACAGTAAAACGCGATCGATTAGGTAGGTGAATTAGTTGGTAGAAGATGAGGTGATAACGGTAGCGGGAGAATACGAGACTCTCATACCAATCGACGAGTACTTGGCTGCCGGCGTGCATATTGGTACTCAGCAGAAGACGAATAACATGATGCCCTACATTTACAGGGTGAGGACAGATGGGCTTTACGTACTGGATGTCCAGTCCACGGACAAGCGCATCCGGCTGGCTGCCAAGTTCCTGGCAAAATACGATCCGGCAAATATATTAGTTGTATCTGCCAGACAGTATGGCCAGAGGCCGGCCACCATGTTCGCCAAGGCCATAGGCTCCAACGCCAACGTGGGTCGATTTGTGCCCAATACCCTGACCAATCCGGCCTTCCGGGGCTTCATCGAGCCTGATGTGCTCATAACTACAGATCCCAGCGGCGATGCCCAGGCGGTCAACGAGGCTGTGGATATAGGCATACCGGTAATCGCTCTTTGCGATACAAACAACATGACCACCAATGTTGACCTGGTCATACCCACCAACAACAAAGGCAGAAAAGCTCTAACGCTTATCTACTGGCTCTTGGCCCGTCAGGTGCTGCGCGAGCGGGGCGAAGAGGATCGATTCAAATACACTATCTCTGACTTCGAGATGGAGTTTTGATCCATGCGGCTTCCGGCTGTTGCAGGTCAGTTCTATCCGGGTAGCGGAAAGGAGCTAGAGCATCAGCTGGACGACATGCTGCAACCTGAAAAAGAGATTTTGTGTCAGGGCGCAGTGGTCCCGCATGCCGGATATATCTATTCGGGGCAAGTTGCAGCAAAAGTCTATTCTCGTCTGCCTAAAGTGGAAACCTATGTGATCATAGGGCCCAATCATCACGGCCTTGGCTCACCGGTGGCACTCTCTCGTGACTTGTGGAGAACGCCTCTGGGCGATGTCGAGCCGGATCTGGAGCTGGCTGATGCCTTGGCCGGCAGCATCATCGATCATGATGAGACGGCTCACCTGCACGAGCACTCGATTGAGGTTCAGATCCCTTTTCTTCAGAAGCGATTTCAAGGATTCAAGATACTTCCCATCTTGATGGGATTGCAGGATGAGCAAACCGCGCTAGAGGTCGGGCAGGATATCTCGCGGGCCGTGCAGAAGCTTAAGCGTAGCTGCATCGTGATTGCCAGCAGCGACTTCACCCACTATGAGCCTCAAGAGACTGCCAGGAAGGTGGACGCAAAGCTCCTGGAGGCAATTCTAAATATGGATGTTCCAAAGCTTTACGAGAGAGTGTATCGCTACAGTGCCACAGCATGCGGCTATGGGCCGATAGCAGCAACTATCACGGCCACCGTTGCCCTGGGAGCTAAATCCGGTCAGCTGCTTGCCTACGCTACCAGTGGAGACGTGAGCGGCGACTACAGCCAGGTAGTCGGGTACGCAGCGATTGCTTTTTCCTGAGGAGGCCCTTTATTGACTACGGCATCGGCTCCCGGCAAGATAATCCTTTTCGGAGAGCATGCCGTCGTTTCTGGAGTAACCGCTCTTGGCGGCGCCATAGACCTGCGAGCAAAAGTCACCGTGCAAGACCTGTCCGGCAGCGTGCTCATAAAGACGAAGGAGCTTACCTTACAAGGATTCACCTTGGATCTGACAAGCGGTCGGCTCGAATCAGCCCAGGCGGCACATGCTACCAGATATATCTCCGCCGTGCTCAGAGAATTTGACGTCAAAGATATCCAGGTTTCCATTGATTCCAGCCTGCCGCTGGCAGCCGGACTGGGATCATCGGCTTGTATCGTGGTGGCCGCAGTGGCTGCCCTAAGCGCGCACCATGGGCTTGGCCTATCCCTAAGGGAGATCGCAGAAATTTCCTATCGCCTGGAAAAGAAGGTTCAACAGGGACTGGGAAGCCCCATGGACACGGCTTTGGCAACCTACGGAGGCTATCTGCAGATCTCCCAGGATATTCAGCCCCTTGATCTACCACCACTTGAGATGGTAGTTGGATATACAAAAATGCCTCACGATACTAAGTCTGAGGTCGAGAAGGTGCAAGACCTGAAAAAACGCTACTTTGAGCTGGTTGATCTCATCTTTCAGGCCATAGGGGCCCTTTCGGAGAAGGCCGTCCCCCTCATCCGAGAGCATAACCACGCGGATCTGGGTCGGCTGATGAACGTCAACCACGGCCTCCTGATGGCTTTAGGTGTCAGCTCCAGGGAGCTGGACGAACTGGTTTATGCGGCGACTGGCGCAGGTGGGGCGTTCGGCGCCAAGATTACCGGAGCCGGGGGCGGAGGCTGCATGATTGCCCTGCCAGGGCATGCAGGCGTAGATGCACTTATGGTGGCTTTAAGACAGGCGAGAGGAGTTCCGTTTAAGGTTGTGACAGGCTGTGAGGGTGTGCGGCTGGAGGGCGACTTGTGACCCAGATCCTAAAGATCGGGGGAAGCATTTTGACCGACAAGAACAGTAAGCTTACGGCACGACCGGACGAGATCACGCGCGTGGCTAAAGAGATCGCAATCCACCCGAATGATGTAGTGCTCGTGCACGGAGCCGGCTCCTTTGGACACATTCCTGCTAAAAAATATGGTCTGCCCCATGAATTCGATCGTGCTGGATTAAGAGTGACTCATAGCAGTGTGGCAAAGCTTTGTGAAAAGGTCGTGGAGGCGCTGAGCCTAGCCGGTGTCGAATGCTTGCCTGTCCATCCCCTCTCCTGCCTTTACCTTCGGGGAGGCAGAATAGACAGCTTTTTTATGGAGCCCATAAAAGAGATGCTAAAGAACGGCATCATGCCGGTGCTGCATGGTGACGTGGCAATGGACGCCACAGGAAAGGCTGCAATAGTCTCCGGAGATCAATTGGTAGCCTATATCGCCAAAGCTCTGCAAGCCGAGATAGTTGCCGTAGGAAGCAATGTTGATGGCGTCCTTTTTTCCGGCAAGCCTCTCTCCAGGATTACCCGAAAAGAGCTTTCACAGGTAGAGAGCGCCATCGGAGGCAGCGCAGGTGTGGACGTTACCGGCGGCATGAGAGGAAAGCTGCTGGAACTTTTGGATCTGGCCGATTTGGGAATAGACTCCATGATATTTAATGCAGGCATTGAAGGAAATATTGCCCGGGTCCTATTAGGCGAATGCGTGGGAACTAGAATTGGGAGGGCGAATTGACCACATCCAGCCGCAAGCTCGACCACATCAGAATCTGTATGGAAAAGCCGGTAGATGCGAAAAAGTGGCCCTTCCAAGATCTGGTGCTGCTGCATAAGGCTCTGCCGGAGATCGACGAGGCGGATATCGATACATCCTGCCACTTCCTGGGGAAAAAGCTGAAGGCGCCCTTTATGATAAGTGCTATGACCGGAGGCCATCCCGAGGTTAAGCAGATCAATATTCGCCTGGGAGAGGCGGCTCAAGAGTTAGGCATTGCTTTAGGGGTAGGCTCACAGAGAGCGGCAATAGAAGACAAAAGACTGGTGGACACCTTCTCTGCGGTCAGGGATGTCGCACCGGACATTCCCATCATCGGCAATATCGGAGCCGTGCAACTGAAAAGATCCGGGCCGAAGATCATAGAGCGTCTGGCTGAGATGATAGATGCGGATGCCATTGCCGTTCATTTGAACTTCCTGCAAGAGAGCATTCAGCCGGAAGGAGACAAAGATGCCGGGGGAGTGCTGGAGATCCTGAAATCGGCGGCCAAAGGATCGGTGCCGATCATGGTTAAGGAGACCGGAGCCGGTATATCCCGGGAAGTGGCCCAGGATCTGGTCTCTGCAGGAGTGAAGATAATTGACGTCTCGGGTGTGGGAGGTCTCTCCTGGGCCAGCGTTGAGTCTTTCCGTGCTGCAGAGGTCGGGGACGATGAGCTGGAGATGATGGGAAGGCTATTTGAAAGCTGGGGAATTCCAACACCGGTAAGCATTGTCGAGTGCAAAGCTGCTGGTGCCTTTGTCATCAGCTCGGGCGGAGTGCGTAGCGGCCTTGATGCTGCTAAAAGTCTGGCTCTAGGCGCCAGCCTGGCAGGCGCTGCGCTTCCCTTGCTAAGGCCGGCCACAAAAGACAAAGAAGCAGTTGTTAGGGTTATGAATGCTTATATCCGTGCGCTGAGGATCACAATGTTTCTCACCGGATGTAAAGACGTGACGCAGCTTGCGAAAGTTCCTCTCGTGGTTCTAGGAAGGACCAGGGAGTGGCTGCAGGCGCGAGGTTTCGATTTGAGAGCATTTTCTGTTTATAGAGAGTTGGCAAAATGAAGGATATTTCAATAATCGCTGTGGGCGGCTACAATGAAATTGGCCGGAATATGACGGCGATAAGGATCGGAAAAGATATCGTGGTAATGGATATGGGAATCCGGCTGGATCGGGTGCAGATTCACGAGGACACAGATGTGGAAGCGATGCATGCAGCCGACCTGATCAACATGGGGGCCATTCCCGATGACAGCATCATGGAAAACGTTGACGGAACGGTAAGGGCTATCGCCTGCACGCATGGTCACCTGGATCACATTGGAGCCATCTCCAAGCTGGCCCACAAGTATCATGCACCCATCATTGCCTCGCCGTTCACAGCGGACCTCATCAATCAGGAGATAAAGTCCGAGAAGATCTTCGGGGTGAAAAATCCCTTGCATGTAATGAAAGCGGGAGAACGATTCCAGGTTACACAGGACATCGAGCTGGAGTTCATCCGCGTGCAGCATAGCATTGTGGACTGCGTCTTTGCGGCCATTCATACACCCATGGGCACCATAGTCTACGCCAATGATTTCAAGATCGACCGGTCTCCTACTTTAGGCGAGCCGCCAGACTTCGCCCGGCTCAGAGCCTTAGGAAAGCAGGGCGTGCTGGCACTCATCACCGAGACCACCAATGCTTCCATCTCTGGGAAGACGCCCTCTGAGAAGATAGCCAAGGACCTGGTTTGGGATGTGCTCCTCGGCACAGAGGAATCGAAATCCGGTATCATGGTCACCACATTCTCCTCACACATTGCCCGCATCAGGGCCATAATCGAGGCCGCTCACAAGATGGGACGTAAGCCCGTGCTTCTGGGCCGCTCCATGGAAAAGTATTGGGGCACTGCGGTGAGAACGGGCTACGCGGGCCAGGGAGATGTGACCGTTTTTGGCAGGCGTAAATCGGTGGACAAAGCCCTGAAGAGGATCATGACCGAGGGCAAGGACAAGTATCTGCCCATCATGACCGGTCATCAGGGAGAGCCGGGAGCCATCTTGAGCCGGGTGGCCAATGGCGAGACCGATTATCTGGTGGAGTCGGGAGACAAGGTCATATTCTCCGCAGGCATCATACCCCAGCCGCTCAACGAGTCCAACCGGCACACAGTTGTCACCAAGCTCAAGATGCGGGGTGGCAGGATTTACGATAATGTGCATGTCTCAGGGCATGCCTGCCGGGAAGATCACTGGGAGCTTCTGCGCATGATACAGCCGGAGCATGTCATACCCAGTCACGGAAACCTGGTCAGCCACACTAGCTATCTCATGATGGCCGAGGAGACGGGATACTCGCTGGGATCCAATTTCCATTTGGTAAGAAACGGCCAGGAGCTCTTGATCGATTAGGCAATTGAGGAGTGGAGCGAGAATGACGAAGACCATTGCGAAAGAGCTGGACAGAGAGCTGCAAATGCGAGCAGCCCTGGTGACGGGAGCCATCGAGGAGCTCTTGCCCGTAGTGCATCCGCGCCCCCTTTACGAAGCCGGACGGCATCTGGTGGATGCGGGGGGAAAGAGGCTGCGCCCATCCATGTTGCTGCTGGCGGCAGAGGCCGCGGGCGGCGACGCGGCAGCAATAGTCGCGGCAGCGGTATCCATTGAGCTGATCCATAATTTCACGCTCATTCATGACGACATTATGGACAATGCCGATGTTCGGCGCGGGCGTCCCGCTGTGCATAAGCTCTGGGGTCTGTCGGGAGCCATACTCGCAGGAGACACACTCTACTCCAAGGCTTTTCAGGTGCTGGGCATGACGAAAGCCCGGCAGGATCTCATTTTGGGAGCCATGAATCTGCTCTCCAAGACCTGCACGGCCATCTGCGAAGGCCAGTGGCTGGACATGGAGTTTGAGGCAAAAGAGCGCGTCTCTGAAGCTGAGTACATGGAGATGATAGAGAAGAAGACCGGAGTTCTCTACGGCGCTTCGGCCGGCATGGGGGCGCTTTTGGCGGGGGCCGCTCCCAGTGTGGTCGCCGCGCTGGACGAATTTGGCAGGCTGACCGGCATGGGCTTTCAACTGCAAGATGACGTTATAGATCTCATCACTCCCGAGAAGGTCTCAGGAAAGCGGCAGGGCGGAGACCTGATTGAGGCCAAGAAGACATTGATCGTGATCCACGCCTTTGCAAACGACATTTCTGTGCCGGTCTTTGGCAAGAAGGATGCTACGCAGGAGCAGATTTCTGAGTCCATCTCCCTTCTGGTGGAGAGCGGATCGATCGAGTACGCCAGATCCCGGGCGGAGGAGATGGTGCAGAAAGGCAAGAGGGCTCTACAAGTTCTGCCCGACTCAAAGGCAAAAGCCACACTATTGGAGCTGGCCGACTACATGGTCCAAAGACAGTATTAGGAGTCGTTCATTATGCACAGCCATGATTTAAAAGGGCACGATTTAACCAGGCACGAGGCAGAGCACCTCCTGCATCACTGGATTTAGTAGACAATTCACCGAAATATAAAAATACTAAAAAGCTCTCATCTATTTTTTATGCCGCCTAAGAAGTACCAAGACAGAGGCGTTTGGGTTTATACAGGCACATCCAATAGGCTGAAAGAGATTCGTGAAGAAGCCAAGAAACGAGGTCTACAGCCCTCCAAATATCTCATGGCAGCAGAGGAATCTTTCCGGCGATCCGATGCCCCCCATGCGGCCGGGCCGGAGCTCCAGCACCTCCGTCAAGAGAATCATAGGCTTGAAACTGATATGAAAGGAAAGGATCTCCTTCTTGCTCAACAAGAGGCCGAGCTGCGAAAGCTCCGTGGATCAGCCTTCTTGCAGCCAGTCTGGAACGCCGATATAGACTCTGATCTATTGCAGGCCATCCGGGCCGGTCCGATCCATGACCACCGGCTTCTGGATCTCCTGGGCGCTACAGATCCGGAGGCCATGCGGGCCGTCTCACGGCAATTGCAGATTTTGGAAGCCGCTGGATTCATCAGCAAGACCTCTCGCGGGTGGAGCTGGAAGAAATGAAGGAGACGCTAATAGATCGATGGGCCTCCGATGCCGCCACCAGGGGCATCGATCCGAAAACGATCTATGCCTACCGCTGGTCTATGAAGCATTTCGAGAAATTTCTAGGGCATAGCATATCGAAGGCCGACAAAATGGACATACGTGCTTATGTAGATATGCACAGAAAAAAGAGCCTGACGACAAGAACTATTCGCAGTCGCTTGAACGCTCTTTCCAGTTTCTACGAGTTCATGATGTTTGAAGGGCTGAGAAAAGACAATCCCGTCCGAGAGGTTCGGGTGAGGTATCTCAGCCAATATAAGACCGATAGCGAGCAGCACACCCATCAGTTGATTTCAGTCGGGGATGCTGTCCGTGTAATAGATTCCTGCATGGACATTCGGGATAAGGCCATGCTGCTGTTGATGTTCAAAACGGGTATTCGCAGGGGAGAGCTCCTCTCAATGGAGGTTTCGGACATCAACTGGCAAGAGCAAAGCATCCTCCTGAAGCCCAAGAAGAAAAGGAGCAATCGCACCGTCTTTTTTGACGACGAGACGTCTTATATCCTGCGGCGCTGGCTGGAAGTGCGGGAATCCCGGACCCCGACCGGCCCGGCCTTATGGATCAGCACATGGGGAAAGAAGATTGATTACGGATCCCTGCAGTTCACCATTGAGAAGGTTGGTAAGCTATGCGGGCTTCATGATTCTTCATCTCTAAGAATGGAAGATCACTTTTCAGCGCACTGCTGCCGCCATTGGTTCACTACTCACCTTCGGCGGGCCGGGATGCCTCGCGAATTTATACAAGAGCTCCGGGGAGATGTTCGAAAAGAGGCGATAGATATCTACGACCACATTGATAGAGAAGAGCTTCGTAGGAGCTACATTGCGCACATCCCACAATTAGGAATTTGAAACTGGAAGATCCATGGCCTGGGCCTTTAGCTCGTGGGCCTTGGCCCGTGCCTCCTCAGCGCTAACTTTCCTGCAGCTCCCTAAATGCACGTTATGTACGGTCTTTCCCTCTCGCCAGGAGGCCATCCAATACTGATTAGTCGTTGTACCCTTGCGGCCAGGATAGGTTTTTTCCATCACCCAAAGGCTGAGATCTTCCAGGCGGGCCTGGGCCTTGAGGCCTTGCGCCAGGGTCAGGTCATACTGTGCGTCTTTCTCCAGGGTCTGGGCCTCAGTCTCGGCTCCGGCGACAATGGGCGCGGCCTGGCGGGCTATCCTGGCCATCTTCTCGAACTTCTTTGCCTCTGTCTTTAGGTGCTGAATCTTCTTGCTGCTCTCCGTGGTGTGCATATACGATTTTTTCTATGACATTATATTTAAGTCTTACTCTAATGTCATAGATAAAATCTGGCCGAGAAGTATTATTAAGGGTCGAAGCCGCAGCGGAGAGCCCTTATGTAGTACATACCTGCGAACGTTGCGCGAACCCATGAAATTTTATTAGGGGTCGGAGCAGCAGCGGAGACCCCTACGTAGAAGACGCCCGCAGGCGTCGGGCGAAATAGGTAACAGTGGCTGGCGGCGGCCCTGGGCGGTGAGAGAGTTGCAAAAGGGCCTAGGGCGGAAGAAAAGCCAAGTAGCAAAGGCCAGGGCATCCTGGCGCGCCGGTTTCCAGTGGAAAAAGAATAAAAGAAAGGTCGATAAAAATGGATTAAGTGATGCCTTGGCGCATCCATTTCTCATTGACTGACAGGCCATCATTTTCATATTAGCACAAAAGGCCCTTCTGCAGTAGGCCAAAATTCCTTTAGCCAATCAGGCCCCTCGTCCTTAATCCTATTCCAAATTACTTTTACTGAGTCTTCGTCACCACCGATTAGCCACCCATTTTTATCATGAATGGAAGCCATGATTTTAAGCCTCCTGGGCCATTAGCATTAAATCAACTTGATCTTGCATATTCAAGTCCTCACTTTTCCCTGGCCGAAAAAGATAATCTTCCAGCTTACTTGCTCTGTGGTGTCGCAGGCCTCCATTAGTTCAGCCTCTGGGATCTCTGCCTCCCTGGCATCCTTTAGGGTCACTTTGGCGATCCTTGCGAAGACCTCCGGCCACCTGGCCCGGAAGCGCTCCGGGACGATAACCGCACGGCTCACTACCTTCCGCTTCCTCTCGTAGTCGCCTGCCCGGTCTACGTTCTCCTTTTCGAGCTGCCAGAGGAGATTTTTTAGAAGGGCCTCCTCAGCCTTCAGGGCCTTTCTCTGTCTGGTGATTCTCTCCTGTACCTCGAAAGCTTCTTGCAGGACTGCTGCTGCACCTTTTGCATCCATGTTAATCTACCTCAAAAATATTTAAGCGGTTGCTGTTGCTCCTGCTTCTGCTTTTATGACTTTTTGACCGCTTAGTATGAACTCCACAGCGACGCGGGCTTGCTTGCTTGCCTGCATTACGATTTTTGTATCTCCTTTGAATACCTTGAGCCAGCTCTGCACATATGCTGCTTGGTTCTCAAAAGTCTCCGGGCTGTCTAATGCACACATTCTGCATAGGAAAGCCGCGCCCATTTCTGCCGTCAGCTCCTCCAGGCTCCTATATTCCCTTTCCTGTCTGTACTCGATTATTTCCCTTCTTTCTAATCGCCCTCTCCCGCCCGTCCAATGCGTAAGTTCATGAAATGCAGCCGAATAATACTCTCCCGAACTCTCGAATTGATCCAGATTTGGCAGATAGATCGAATCATCGCCCGGCCTGAAGAAGGCTGCAGCTTCATGATACTTTATCACTGGCCCCCTCCGGTGCATGAGTTCCTCTGCTTGTGGATTTGTCGCGTTATCTCTGCCAGCCGGCACCTTTTCCGGCAATCCTCGTGTTTGCTCCCAATTAAAGACCGTATAGTATTTCAGGAACCTTCTGAAGGAGACCTCTACCGTGCCGTCTGCTTTCTGTTTTTCTTGTGCCATTCTATCTACAAATACTATAGGGCTACCCTTCTCTCCGGCCCGGACGCTGCCGCCCAATTTCTGAGCCTGGCGGAATGTGAGCCAATAGGGGCTTTCATAGGTATCCTGGAGGATCAGGGCATTGATACCTTGGTACTCTTTATTGGTCTGGTAGCTGGTCGGTCCGTTACTTGACCAGGTGCGCCGCCATGGGACCACACCCTTTTCGAGCTGTGCTATTATTCGCCCAGTCACAACAGAGAAAATATCTTTCATTGGTCGCGCCTCCTGAGCTCTAAATCCTGCAATTCAAAGCCCAGAGTTGCAACAACATGCTCCAATTCTGCCAAAGATAGCTCTCTGGCCTCTGTTATTATTTCCGCAGGAGTCATCTTAAGCCGCCTCCTTGGCCTTTTGCTCTGATGGCAATAGATCGAAGGGCTTGAAAGCTGGAAGCTTGGGCCGGATGCTATCACTCTCCTCTAGCGGCCTGGCGAGCCTGCGCGGGCCTTCTCTTACTTCATCGAGAATTCTGGCATTATCCCTGGCTTCCTCCGGGAAGGCAAGGGTATGATGCCTGCACTTGCCCACACCGTATTTTTGCTGTGAGTAGTGCCAGCCCTTGCAGGTGCAGCTATTCGGAGTTACCCTGTAGTATGAATCCCCTTTAGAGCTGAGCACAAGGCTCATGGCCTGGAGCCTTTCCGGCAGGTCCACCTTTTGAGTATCGATCTCAGTATGTCGACCGGTTATGATCTCTATCAGCTCCCGGACCGTCTGAGGCTTGAATTTCCCGAAATCTTCATTTTTAGGCTTGATGATGATTCGCGCCTTATGCCTCTCGGCCTCTTCTCTTGCTGCCTTCTCGGCCTGTGCTCTTTGCTTTGCTCTGACTCTTTCCAGTATATCCTCTGCGTATGTTGTGTTCATTTTATAGCCTCCCGATACTCTTTCTTATGTAGTCCTAAGTATTTAACCTTAACCTTAACCTTAAGGTTGGAATGCCGTGCAAGGTGGCTTTAGATGCTGAAAATGGCCCTTTTGGGCCGAAAAATCATTGCTACGCGCGAGGATATTCGTAGTACTACTTTTCGTCTATTGCCTTTGTTCATCGCCCAGAGCCTCGGCAGGCGTCGGAGCCTGGCCCGCCTTCCCTGGCCGCCTAAATATTTCTATGACATTCTACAAAATACTGCGAGAGATGTCATAGAATCAATCTGGCCAGGAGGGCCAACGGAGCCGGCCCCGGCCCGGAGGGCGTGAATGCGAAGCATTATCTTAAGATCCTGAGCCCCCCGTTGTCCTCTCAGCGAAGCGTAAGGCGGCTGCATATTCTCCCAGGGTCCCTGAAAAGAGGCTGTGACAGGACCTTGGCCCCTCAGCATTATCTTTGAGTCCTTTCGCCCCAGCTGGCTTGTCCAAGGACTCAAAGATAATGC
>Ga0209777_10002221_pt1 | contig 26077 bp, 26 predicted proteins | sample FrelakmetHBP12HB_FD_187147 | JGI IMG/M metagenome (GOLD analysis project Ga0209777, IMG submission 187147) | Freshwater lake sediment microbial communities from the University of Notre Dame, USA, for methane emissions studies -HBP12 HB (SPAdes)... | ecosystem: Environmental > Aquatic >... | reverse complement strand
TCAGGAAAAAAGGAATGAAAGTTAATAACTATTTGACAAAACTTATCTTTACACGTATATTATATTTATGAAAAAAGTAAAAGAAAAAGAGATTTATAATAATGGGGAGTATTCTGGATTAATTGTTACCTGTACATGTGGGGCAAGGTATCGTACAACGAGAAGAAATTTTAGTGAAGAGTATGACGCTGAAGGTAGGAAGAATTACTGTAGGTTTTGCAAGGTTTATGTTGGTCTTTTTGAAGGTGCTATTCTTATTAAAAACCCAAGAGTTTCATGGTTGATTAAGCATAGGACAAGAAAATTTTTTAGATTGAGATTTTCAAAAGTGCTGTGGTATATTAGGTCATTTCCATTACTTGTTAGGTATCACAAAGAGAGGTTCATACAATGGAAGATAGGGTCGAGGAAATTAGAAAGTTAGTTGAAAAATCAAAAGAGAATGCGCTGTGTCACATAAAAAAGAAGAGAGAGAAAAGAGAAAAGAGAGGAGTTACAAATAGGACTCCGAAGATCAATAAGAAAAGCGATGTATATGAGATAGCCGAAGTATATGTTTTTCTTTATGAAAAGAATTACAAGGTAAAGCCGCCGATATTTGGAAGAAGAGAACTTGGACAGTTTAAAAATTTGATAACAAAGTTGGATGCTGATAGAGCCGAAAAGTTAGTAAGGTATGTTTTTGCAAATTGGAGTTGGATTTCAAGAGAGATAGGGTTAAGTGGTGTTCCGGTTATTGGAGATATACTTGCACGATGTATGAGGTATGCAATACCGGAAGAAAAAAAGATAAATAATGAAAAGAAAGATTTTTTAGAATTTTAATAGGAATATTTGATGGTGTTAGAGGTAAAAAAAATTGAGGCTGTTCATAAATTAACTCCAATTGATCTTGAGATTATGAGGATACCTGCAAGGTATCATTTGTCTTCAATAGATTTTATAAGAGATGATGAGATGAGATCAAAAATGGAGAGGATATATGATATTTTTATTGAAAATGAAAAGCCGGGATTTGGAGCTTTTTTTAGAGGTGGATTTTCGAATGGAAAGACGTATAATGCGTGTGCTATCTTAAAAAGAATGAAAGCGATGAAGGCTGGATTTAGAGGACTGTTTGTTGATGCAAGAGAGATGGATGATGACTTTATGCGTTCTGAGTTTATGAGTGAGAACAAGAGAATGGAAGAGAGAATGAAAGAGGTCGATCTTCTTGTTCTTGATGATCTTGGGAGCGAGAAAAAATATGAGGCAGATAATGTTTTTGATATTTTTAAGTTTAGGGCGAATAATCTGAAGAGAACGATAGTTACAACTAATTTGATTGACCAGACTTCGTTTGTAAAGGCATATTCTTTTGGAGAGAAGTTTTGGGATTTAATTGGTGGATGTAGTTTAATAGTTACATTTACAAGTGATGATAATTACCGTTTGCAGGAGAATCGTGAAGCAACTAAAGGATAGGGTCGAATGACGGTTTCGATTGATAAGTTTTTTCTTAGTAAGTTGATAGAGGTAGCAGATGTTAAGGTGTTTGCCGAGTGTATTACATCTATTGCACCTGAGATGATTAAGGAGCCGGAAAGAGGGGCCTATCGTTTTTGTATAGATTATTTTGGAAAGTATAGAAAGATACCCACATTTAGTATTTTAGAGGATGCTTTTTCCGCAAGTTTTTTTGTTGAATGTGACGCTGAAGTTGGATTTTATTCGAGTGAGATAATTAATCGTGATGTTTATAATAAGATGACGATTAAGCTGGGTGAGATATATCCATTGATGGATAGGGGCAAGGGTATAGAAGCACTCGAAAAAATGAATGATGGTATTAAAGAGATAAGTAGGGGGCTTACTTCACCTGAAGAAATAAAGAGTTTGTTTTCTTATGGTGAAGATGTATGGAAGTCATACGAGAGGGCAAAGGAAGGATTGTCTGGAATATCGACACCTTGGAAAACATTGAATGATACGACCGGGGGTTGGCAACCAGAAGATTTGGCGATGTTTGTTGCAAGGTCTGGTTTGGGGAAGTGTGTGTCTTGGGATTCTATTGTTCAGTGTAAGAATGGAAGAAGAATTACCATAAAAGAATTTTGTAATATTAGGGAGAGAGAGATACCATCTTATAATGAAAAGAGTGGTAAGATTGTATACAGGAATGTTGTTGCATGGATTAATTCTGGTGTTAAAAAATGTTTTAGAGTTATAACAAGGACAGGAAGATGTATTGATGTTACGTCTTGTCACCCATTTTTTGAGTATCATAGGAAATGGATGAAAATTGATGATGGGTTAAAGATTGGTGATAGAATAGCTATTCCAAGAATAATTAGAGCAAATGGTGTTTCGAGTGAGAATGGCGATTTTATAGGAATGCTTGCTGTTATTATAGCAGAGGGTCATACGAGAATAAGAAAGTGTGGTAGTAGAGAGGTTTCGTTCAGTACCGGAAGTAGTGAAATATTGGATATTATGAAAGAGGCGGCAAAGAGACTTGATTGTGTTGTTAAGGAGAGAGGAAGTAGTCTTAATTATACTTTTGTTACGTCAAGGAAGTTAAAAAGATATGAGTCAAATGATGCGGTTAAATTAATTAGTAGTTATGGATTACTTGGAAAATTATCTCATGATAAGTTTATTCCAAAAGAAGTGTTTGAAATGAATGATGATAATGTTGCCTATTTTTTGTCGGTTTTATTTAGTTGTGACGGATGGATTGATAAAAATGGGTGTGTGGGATATTGTTCTGTTTCTAAGAGACTTGCGAATGATGTTTATTCTTTATTGTTGAGATTTGGTATAGTTGCAAAAATAAGATTTAAAAGAAATGATTTTAGTGGGTCTTATATAGTAGATATTTTTGGTAGCAATGTGTCTATTTTTAAGGATAGAATAGGTTTTGTTATAAGAGAGAAATCTGACAAATTAAATTTATCATGTGAGGTAAAGAGAAATTCTAATTTTGACATGTTTTTTGTTAGTGATGAATTAAATGTTAGGTCAAGAGAAATTGCAAAGAGTTTGGGGATAACTGGAACATACGATATTTTTAGAAATGAGAAAAATGTATCACATGGAATAAGTAGAGAGAGAGCGAAAAGTTTTTTTGATATAACTGGTATAGAAGATTTTAGAAGAATGTCTGAAGAAGAGATTGTGTTTGATGAAATTGTCAACATATATGAAGTTGGAGAAAAAGAGGTATATGATCTTGAAATAGAGGATACGCATAATTTTATAGCAAATGATATTGTTGTTCATAATTCGTGGTGTTTAATATTGCTTGCGAAACATGCATGGGAGGTTGACAAGAAGAAAGTATTATTTGTTTCTCCCGAATTGTCGAATTCAAGAATTTTGGCAAGATTTCTTTCTAATCATGTGAGAGCAAATTATGAGTCGATGCGTAGGGGTAAGCTGGGTAGTATGATGGAGAGCAAGATGAGAGACATGGTTGACAGATTGCTTAAGGATGATGATGGAAGATTTAAAATAATCGGGAAGGATTTTGGTTCATCTCTTGCCGCTCTTGAAAAGGCGATAATAGTGACGGAGCCTGAAATAGTCTTTGTTGATGGTGTGTATTTGATGGAGAGGGGAAATACACGCCTTGAGAAGCATGATAGAATTGCTCATGTTGTTGATTCGTTGAAAGGGTTTAGTAAAAAGTATTCGATACCATTTGTGGGTGCGTCACAATTAAATAGAAAGGCTTCTGGAAAGAAAGATGTAAGAGATGATATGCTTTCTTTTACGGATGCTTTTTTAATGGATTCGGATTATGTGTTTGTAATGGTTCAGGACGTTGATATGAGGGCTGATAAGATAATGAACATTCAGTCCATTAAGGTTAGAGAAGGTGATGTTATGGAGAAGATGATATTGAAGTGGGATTTTGAGAATGTTGATTTTAGCGAAGTTATTGTTAAAACCTTTGATGAAGATGAGGTGCCTTTTTAATGGGAAGACTTGATGAGTTTCCGATTAAATATTTGAGTGATGCTATAATGAGAATATCTGTTGTTTATTATGAGAATAGTGATAGGATTGATTTTGGGACAAAAACAGGATTTATGAGAGAGATACATGAAATGACAGGTGATGGTTTTGTTGACGGGATAATAGATAGGGTGATAAGATTGTATGATAAAAAGTTAATAGGAGAAAAAGAGGTTAAGGCTGTAATAGATCATTTTGAGAGTTTGTGGAACAAGGTGTTGAAGCAAAGGAAGAAATGACAGAGCAAAATATAATTAAAGTTATTGACATGATGGGTGCAAAGCCAAGGACAGTTGCAAGCGGTAATGTGATGTGTAATTGTGTTTTGAAACATCGACATGAAAAAGGTGATCGTAAAGCGTCAATGTCAATAAAGATTAATGATAATGGAGTGTCACTTGTATATTGTTTTGGCTGTAAATTTAAGGGAAGCATTGTTGGTCTTGCGTATGAATTTGAGAAAGTTGTAGGATGCGTGGGATTGGTTAGTGAGGTAAAGTCGTTAGAGTTTGGTGGTGTGTATAAGCCTGTTTTTAAGCCTTATGATTCGATAAGACATTTGAGGTATGGAAGCGATATAGCGCATATCTGGCTTGCAAGAAGGGGAAAGTTGAATGAGTTGGATATTACCGAGTATGGCGATTGTCTTGGTGTAGTTCCTAAGTATGTGATTGATGTTAGAAAAATAAGTATAGAGGCAATAAAGGCATGGAAGATAGGTTTCTGGAAGCGTGGAAGGCATGGGGTGTTTTTCCCGATACTTGATAGCGAAAAGAGATTTGTTGGGTACTCTATTAGATGGGTACATGTTAAAGAGGATGAGAATTCGTATTTTCACATGCCGGGATTAAAGAGGAAGAAAATATTATATGGCGAGGGGATGATTAACAAGGAAAGAAGTAATAAGTTTATTATCGTGGAGGGTGCATTTGATGCTTTGAAGGTATGGATGGCGGGATATAATCCGCTGTCTACATTGGGAGGTGATTTTTCAGATAATCACGCGAGTAAGATTGTGAATTTATGTGGTGGTATGCAAGGATTTGTAATGGGAGATGGTGATAAGGCAGGAAGAGAATTGAATCTTTGTGTTCACAATAAATTAGTAGAGCATGGAATTAAGATCAACGTGGTCGATATAAAAGATGGTGTTGATCCTGGAGATATGGAGCCGATTGAAATTAAGAACCATATTGAATCCTTATAATGGATTTTTAAAATTTATGAATGAGAGGTTTATTTTGAGATCAAACGATTCTAAATCAAGCCCTATAATAGATTTTAAAATGATATTATTGGAGACTAGGGAGCTTAGTTAAACTATGCAGACGTTACAATTAGAGTTAAAGAACGTACCTACGGATACTTCACTAGTCTGTAGCTCTACAAATCTTGTATTAAACAGGAGCGAAAGCGACAGTGTACAAGATAAAGTACTGGATTGTAACAATCCCGAAGTGAATCAACGGGAACAAACACCCGGCTTTAAAAGCATTTTGTTTGTATTATCAGTAACAGGGAAACCATTAATGCCTTGTACAAGTGCAAAGGCGAGACATCTTTTAGAAGGAGGAAAAGCTCATGTTGTAAAGCAGAATCCATTTGTAATCAAGTTGAATTTTGAGTGTGAGAATCAGGTTCAATGCTGTTCATTGGGAATAGACTCTGGTTTTAAGAATATGGGTTTTTCAGTGATAACTGATAAGAAAGAATTAATTTCAGGAACACTTATTTTAGATCAGAAAACATCTGAAAGATTGATAGAAAAGGGAATGTATAGAAGAAGTAGAAGAAGAAGGCTTAGGTATAGAAAGCCACGTTTTAGTAATAGAAAGAAGGATGTTGGTTATTTACCACCTTCAATACAGAGAAAGTTTGATACACATTTAACTTTGATTAATACTTTAAAGAAATTTTTACCGATAAGTAAAGTAACAATTGAAGTAGGTAATTTCGATATTCAGAAGATAGAAAATCCAGAAATAGCAGGTAAGGAATATCAAGAAGGGGATTTGTTAGGGTATTATAATTTAAGAAGTTTTATAACAAGTAGAGAAAAGAATAAGTGTCAGTTATGTGGCAAAGAAATGACAAAAGAGAATAGTGGACACCTTCATCACGTTATATCAAGAAAAGACGGCGGTACTGACAAGCCTTCAAACATTGCTTTATTACACAAATCTTGCCATAAAAGATTGCATGAAGAAAAGTTATTTAGTAAACTAAAGAAATCAAAGCAATATAAAACAGAGACGTTTATGTCGATTATTGGTAAAAGATTCAAAGAGATTTTAGATTTTGAGTTTACTTATGGTTATATAACAAATGCAAACAGAAATAAGCAGAGATTAGAAAAAACGCATTATAATGATGCTTTTGTCATAGCTGGTGGTGTTGGTCAGAAGAGAGTTGATTCAATTGATATTGAGCAGAAGAGAAGAAATAACAGAAAGTTGCAATTGAATAGAAAGGGTTTTATTCCATCAATTCGTAGAAAAAGACATAAGATACAGAATAGAGATTTTGTTTGGATAAAAGGTAAAAGATATTTATGCGGAGGTATTGCAAATAGAGGTGTGAATATTTATTGCTTTTGTAAATATGGAAGTAAGAGGGTTGTACCTTCAAAAAATGTAGAGAGAATATATAGTTCTGGAAGCCTAATTTGGAAACAATAAGGGTCGTTAAAGGATGTAGTATTATGACAGACATTAGGGAGTATAACAGAGAGTATGCGAAGTCGCATAGAAAGGAAATTCTCGAAAAGAGAAAGAATCGTTATTGGACAGACCCTTTGTATAGAGAGAGTCTTGTCAATAAGACAAGAAAGAGGAGGATTATTAATAGGGTTCTTAGTCCAAGGATTAAGACAGATATTTTTGAGGAAAGAGTGAAAGTTGTTGTTATTGAAGGAAAGAGTATATCAGTTTTAAATCGTGCGGCTTTTGCACGTAAGATAGGAGTGACAAGGATCACTATTGACAATTGGCATAAGTGGGGTATTTTACCAATGCCTCCTGATGTTGATGATTTAGGAAGATGTTGGTATAGAGAGGATTATATAAATGCTGTGGATAAGGCTGTCGGTAAGTATAAGATTAAGATGCGTAGAGAGGTGCTTGCTGATAGGGTAAGGAGAGCATTTGCAGGAGAGTTGAAATGAGAAAAATAAGAAAGAGTGAAAGAGAGCTTAGTGAGAAAGTTATAAAACTTGGGTATAGCGGGATAAACGATTTTTTTAAGAAGAATCCGATTTCACCGTATACTGTTCTTGCGAAAATAACAGGTGTTTCTTATCAAACGATAAGTAGACATCATAAACAATGGTTGAAGCGTATTAAGGAGGCTTAGAATGACATGGTATAAGAAAGGTACTGAAGGGTTGAGAGATGACATGGATCATTCCTCAAAGAAGGAGATTGTTAAAAGATTTTGGCTTAAGCAAGGAGATAGTCGTAAGGTTTGTTTTCTTGATAATTTTGCATTTAGATTCTGGGAGCATAACGTATGTATTGATGGGTCGTGGAAGAACTGGTTTGTATGTTTAAGAGAGAATCTTGGGGAGGAATGTGCTTTATGTTCAAGTGATAACAGACCGTACTATGTTGGGTTTTATACGATTCTTGATATGACGGGGTATACAGATAAGAAGGGTGTTAAGCATGTAAACGAGAAATTGTTGTTTCCTGCAAAGATACCTATTCTTGAGAAGTTGTCAAGAAAGGACGAGAAGCATGGTGGGTTGACAGGTTGTATCTTTGACGTGACGCGAGGGGCTTCGGCAAAGTCTTCGGCGGTTGGAGATGATTTTGATTTTGTTGAAAAGGTTGAACTGATTAAGCAGTTTCCGTCAGTTGATATTTCACCATATCAATATGAGGAAATACTGAAGCCTGAGCAGGCTGACAGGCTGAAAATAATAGTTGCAAAGGCGAAGGATTCTGAACATGACACAGAGGCAGTTCCGTACTGATGATAAGAGTAACAATAAGTAATATGGCATGGATTAACATGGATGATGTTAGTCCAGAGAAACTTGATATTTTGAGAAGAGTATTGACTATCAAGCAAAGAGCAACGTCAATACATTCGGAGCCTTCTGTGATTATAACGTATGTAGAGGATAAAAGGAGGAATCTTTTTGGGGTTCCTCTTTTTTTCTTTTTGAAGACAATGCCTAAGAAAGAAGAGTTGGATTTAAAAATTGATGTTTCTTACGGTGATGCTATAGATGGTGATATGCTAGGATTTAAGGGCGAGTTAAGAGAAGGTCAGATAGCACCATTTAATTCTTTTGTCAGCAAGATTGATAGGGATGATTTTTATGGTGGAATAATCTCACTGCCATGTGGAGCCGGGAAAACAACAATTTTTTTGAAGGCTGTAAGTGAATTAAAATTAAAAACGCTTGTTATTGTGCATAAGGAGTTTTTAGTTAATCAGTGGAGCAATAGGATTAAGGAGTTTTTACCGAGAGCAAGAATAGGTAGAATACAGCAAGATGTTTGTGATGTTGATGATAAGGAAATTGTAATAGGTATGATTCACTCTCTTGCGTCAAGGGAATATGGTGAGATATATGATAGGTTTGGGTTAGTTGGGGTGGACGAGTGTCTTGCTTATGACGCAAAAGTTATGACAAATAAAGGAATTGAATATATTGGTAAAATAGTTGAGAAATTTGAGAATGGAGAAACTATTGATGTATTGAGTTTTAATGAGGTAAGTGGCAAAAAAGAGTATATGCCAGTTGTTAATGTTTATAGAAAAGGGATAAGAGAGGTAATAGAGATAGAAGTGGAGGATGGACATATTATAAGGTGTACCCCAGAACACATGTTTTTTACATTAAATAGAGGCTGGGTGGAGGCAATAAATCTTAATGAAAGCGACGATATTTATTGACTTCATTGCACGTATCCATTATATTTATAAATAAATACAATGGAGGTACGCAATGAAGTTTTGTAAGTGTGGATGTGAAAAGTTGGTTGAAGAAAACAAGTTTGTTAATGGTAAATTAATAGAGTATACAAGAGGGCATAGTAGTAGAGTTGTAGGTTATGATGAGAGATTAAAAAGAGTAGAAGAATTTAAAAGAAATGCACCGTTTTGTGAATGTGGGTGTGGGGAAAAAATTGGTGTTGTTGAGCATGTTATTTTAAAAGGAAGAATTAAAAATTACAAATATTCTAGATTTTGTCCAGGCCATAGCAATAGAAAAATTAACGTAGGTTTTGTTGTTTCTGGCGAAGAGCGAGATTTAATTGTTGGGAGTTGTTTGGGTGATGGAAGTATTCAGTATCCACATGGAACATCTGATTACCCAAGATTGGTGATAAATCATGGATATATTCAACATAGATATAATTTAGAAAAAGAAAAAATATTAAAAAGATTTGGTGCGAATATTAATATTGTTGAAAATGGTGGATATGGTGATTTTAATTCAAGGCTGACAACTAGTTGTAGTCCGGTATTTAAAGAATATTTTAATATTTTTTATGAGAAGGTAGAGAAAAGAAGTAGAAAAATAATATGCGAAAATATTTATGACTTGTTAAATGAAAAGGTGATGGCATGGTGGTATATGGATGATGGGAGTATTTCTAAGAAAAGTGCAAGTTTTCATACAGAGAGATATAAAAAAGACGAAGTGTTTTTAATGTCAGATATGATAAAAAGAAAATTCGATATTTTGACGATTCCTTCTTTTACCAAAGGGAAATATTGGTATTTAAGGATGAATGTTGAGGAGAGCGGAAAATTAATTAATATTGTTAAGCCATATATTTTTGATTCAATGGCATATAAATTGGGGAAATCTTAAATGAAAATAGTAAGAAAGTCTGTTGTACAGGAGCTAGAAAATGTTTTTGATATAGAAGTAGAAAAAAATCATAATTTTTTTACGACATGTGGGTTAGTACATAATTGTCATCACGCAAGTGCCGTTTCGTTCTCACAGGCAATGCCAAGATTCAATCCAAGATTCAGGCTTAGCCTTTCTGCTACCCCAAGTCGCAAGGATTGTACGGAGAGAGTGTTTTTTAATACTACTGGTGACGTTATTTATAAAGGCCATTTGGATAAAATTGATGTAGGTATTCGTAAAATAGCAGCGCCATTTAAGATGTCTGTAAAAGGTGATTATAAGCCGAGTGATGAAAGAAAGATTACGATACTTTGTAAGAATGGTGAGCGTAATAGATTAATAGTGAATGAGATATTCCTTGCGTGTGAGAAGAGTAGAAAGTGTTTAATTTTAAGTGATAGATTGGATCACTTAGATATTCTTTCTGTAAAGTTAGGCGAGTTGTTGAATGAACGAAAAATGGCGAGAAGTATTGATTTCTATGTTGGTGGGAGAAAAGAAGAAGAGCTTAGAGTTGCAGCAAAGGCAAGTGTGATTTTTGCCACATTCAGTATGGCCGCCGAAGGGCTGGATATTCATGATTTGGATACGCTTTATCTTGCTTCGCCTAAAGGAGATGTGGTTCAGAGTGTTGGGCGTATTTTAAGGGTATGCGATACAAAGAAGAGGCCGATAGTGGTAGAATTTATAGATGCCAATGATGAATTATGTATGAGAAGATGGAAAAGCAGAGAAAAATATTATATCGAACAAGGATGGATAAAATAATTATTGACAAAACAATTATTTATATTATATTACTTATTATAAAAATTAACAAGAGGGAGAATTATTATGAGTGAACACTTAAAAGATGATGGAGCAATTAAAAAGTTTGTGCCAAAAACCTCTTTCTTTGAAGAGAAGAAATTTGAAGAGGATAAAAAAGAAGGGGTGTATATAACGGAATCGAAGTTGGTTGTTTCAAGAACTATTCCAAAAAATGTTGCGGATAGAAAAGGAGTTGACGATAAGGATGAAGAAACAACTATCGATATTCACAAGTTTTTGACAGAACCGGCAATGGTTGAGGTAACGTATGGTTCAAAGAAAATGATAGTTAAGTTTGAGCCGGTAGAGGTTAGGGTATCGGTAAGAATGCCGTGTTATAAGGAAGAGGTACAGGATTGTTATCAGTTTGTTTCTGGAATAGTAACAGACATTATGAATAAAGAATTTGATGTAATTAACAAGAGTCTTGAAGCAAAGGAAAAGGGCGAGAGCGATGGAAAAGAAACAGAAGGAACAGCAGGAGCCAAAAAAGAGTGGTACTGACCAAGTAACTGATACGCAGGATATGATCTCTCTTATAAATTCAAAGCTTAAGAAGAGTAATGTCGCAAGAGAATGTAAGATAGATGTTATAAAGCATATACCGACAGGAATTTATAAGATTGATGGAATGATAGGAGGAGGAATTCCAGTAGGTAATGCATCGTTGTTTTGGGGGAATCCCGGCTCTGCAAAAACTACTTCATGCATGAGAGTAATAGGAGAGGCGAATAAAAGATGCGCATTATGCCTTGATCTTTTGGAAGAGTGTAAATGTAAGAAAACAAAAGAGTTTGTAACGGCATATTTTGCCGCAGAAGATATTACGTTTACCAATTGGTCAAAAAATCTTGGTATTTCGGAGGATAGACTTGTTCCTGTTTATCCAAACACTGCCGAAGAATGCTGTGATGTGTACCTTGATATTGTGAGGTCTGGAAAGGTTGATCTTGTTATTTTGGATAGTATAGCTGCACTAATACCGGAGGCTGAGGCTGCTGGTACAATGAGTGATATGCAACAAGGGGCGCAGGCGCGTGTGCTTGGTAAGTTTCATAGAAAGTTGTATTCTGCAATAGTAGATAATAAGAGACAGTTTGGAAGAACAGCTACAATGCTTTTTGTGAATCAGACACGACAGAAAATAGGTGTTATGTTTGGGTCAAACGAAATTAAGCCCGGAGGAATGGCTATAGGATTTGCCACGGCTCTTGAAATTAAGTTTTATGCAAAGGAAAAGCCAGAGTCAATTAAGGATGAATTGTTTGAAAGTAAGCCAATTATTATAGACATATCGTTTTTAATCAATAAGAGGCGTTATGGGGCATCAAAGGCAGAGGGTGCATACAAACTATGTTTGAGAGAGAACGCTGGTAAAATGCCTGGAGAAATAGCTGACGAGAAGGCTTTGATAACTGATGCATTTTACATGGGTCTTTTGAAGAAAGATGGAAAAATGCAGAAGTTTGGTGAATATGATCTTGGAACAAAGGGTGAGGATGCAGTAGATTTTCTTATAAAGAATAAGGACGTTGCAAAAGCATTGAGGAGGGCTGTTGTTGAAGTAATGATAAATTTATGAAATTAATTGCAGTATGAATAGTTTGATATTATATTAAATCTAACAATGATAAATAGGCGGTTTGATGAGCAAGTTTAGATTGAAAATAAAGAAGCAAGAAACAAGAGCATCTGATTCTGTAGGTGGTAAAAGACATGCAGCTTCAGGTGCTCTCTTTTTTGCAAAAGGTGATGGGTCTGGAGAAAATTACGTTATTGAATGCAAGAGAACTGATAAAAAGAGCATAAGCATAAAGGCAGAATATCTCGATAAGATTACGAAAGAGGCAGTTTCCCAAGGGAAGTTGCCTTTGTTATTTATAGAGCTTCCCACGGTCGGTGTTTTTACAGCGAAGGATTGGGTTGTAATGTCGATGGGTCATTTTAAGGAGATTACCGATAATGGGAAAAAGTAGTACGCTTGGAAAGGCCCAATGGCAGTTTAAGGAGCAGCTCAAAAGGGTAATAGAAGAAGATGCGCCTGATAAAGAAGAGATTGATTTAAGCATGAGAGTAAGTCAGTTTGGGTATATTAAGACAGTTGATTTTACCAATACGATGCTTGCCCATAGATGTTCAAAGGGAATGGTTGTAGAGAAAGAAAAGGTAATAACCAAGAGGCTATATCTGACGTTTGGAATAGGCCATGCAGTTCATGATATGATACAGACATTGGTTGCAAAAAATGGAAAGAGTTTATTTGCTGATTGGGAATGTCCGAAGTGTAGAGCGATTTCTACCGGGATAGATATTTGTGTTTGTCCGGCGTGTACATTTACTGGAAGATTTAAGTACAAAGAGGTTTATCTTAAGTATGGGAGTGGAATTCATATTGGTGGGCATCCAGATTTGATAAAAGTTCTTTTGGATTATGAGGATGGAAATGCTGGAGTATTTATTATTGACATTAAGACAATAAATGATAATAATTTCAAGAACCTGAAGAATTTTGGACCTTCGCCCGAATATATTGTACAGGTGATAATGTACATGTTTCTTGTTAAAAATGATATTGAGAGGCGTATTGCTTTTGGTGAACGAGAGTTGTTGCCAAGCGAAAGCAAGATGTTTGGAAGAATTTACTATCTTAATAAGAATGATTCGAGCGAACTTGAGTTTGGAATTAAATATGACGAAGATTTGGTAACAAGGTGTCTTGTAATGTATAATTATTATTATAGATGTATGATGAGTGGGAAAATAAAGGAAGGCACTGATGTTACTGATATGAATAAGACGGTCGTAGAATATTTTGGAAGAGAAAAATTCATGGATTTGTGGTATCCGTTATAGATATTTCAACCTGGTGGTCGGAATTGGATATGGAAAAGGAAAATGTATGACATAAACAATGTATGCATTACTGGTAGGGTAAATTCGGTTAATTTTGGTGAGACGAGGAATGATGTACCGGCCTGCTCTTTTACGTTAAGGTCGCTTGCCCCGAAATCTTCTCAACCTTTACTTGTGAGAGTTAATGTTTATGGAGAATATGCGAAGAGATGTATAGGAAGTCTCAAGCGTGGTGTCTATGTATTTGTAAAGGGAGAGCTGATGTCAAGAAGAAAGGCCGAGGGAGATATAACTTTTATAGATATTCGTTGTTCGGATATTATTTGGGCCGATGAACAATTGGCTAAAACACTTGATGACTCTAAATGATTGGAGATGTTATGAGTGATATGGATGGAGCTGGAGAACTTGTTGAATTCACAGAGGTTGAGAATGGTTTAGATAATGATGATGGTAGAGTTGGGACTATTGGGGAGAGGGCTGAGTTAAGGGATAAGATTAAGAATCTGTGTGACAAGATTGAAGAGATGTCGGCAGAGATAGGAAGTAGTTTATATGTGGTTTATAAGGAAAAGTTGTTTGTTTCGTGGGGTTTTAAAACATTTGAGGACTATCTTGAAGCAGATTTGGATTCAAGTAAAAGAAGGTGCCAATATCTTCTTGCAATCCAGAAATATTTCAATGAGGTTTTAAAAGACCCAGAGTTGTTGAAGGAGATGTCCTCTATTGGATGGACAAAGCTAAAAGAAGTGTTATATTTAGCGAACAGAGAGAATAAGGATTATATAGTGAAGTTGGCGCACGAGATGAATGCGAATGATTTCACAAGGGCTGTTAAGATGTATAAGAATGATGTTCTTGCAAAAAAGGATGTCATAACTGGCCGTGTTGATATGACCAAGGCAGAGCATAAGCAGGCATTGGATGCGGCAAAAGAAATGGTTGAGAAAGAGCATTATGTGTCGTTTAAGTTTTCTGATGTGCAGAACCAGAATGTTATTGATGCACTTGCAATAGCGAAAGAAATTTCAAGGTCTGATGTTCAGAGCAATAATATGAGTTTGATATGCCTTGAGTTTATAGCGAATAATTCTGATTTTGTTAAGAAAGACGTTGATGGTTTTCAGACATACCTTTCCAGAGTGGAGAAAGAGCTTGATGTGCAGATAATTTGTATAAAGGATGGAAAGGTGATACATGGAAATGATATAGTTGCTGACGATAAGGAAAATGATAAGGGAGTTGAAGAGAAGTGATTTGTCCAATTTGTGAAAAAGAATCGTTTCAGGATTTGAAGGAGTTTCCTGCTTATAAGGTATGTGATTCATGTGGGTTTTGTATGCAGGAAACACTGCCAAAAAAGGTGTATGAAGGGCCAAAGGAGGGGGGAGTTGGCCCTAAGTCTGGTCATTTAATGAGTGACCATGATAAGGCAGTAAATAGAGCACTCGCGAATGCTCTTTACCAGATTTATTCGCCGAAAACTGTTTTAGATATAGGATCAAAATACCCATATTTTTTGAGCTGTATAAAAGATAGGGCGTATGTACTGGCGCTGGATGGAATAGAAGATGTTTTAAAGTACGGAGAAGAACTTGGCGTTAATGCTGTATGTGAAGATTTTGAGGAGATGGATGTTGTAGAGTTTAGCGAGTGGTTGAAAGGCAAGTTTGATCTTGTAACGCTGATTCATGTTGTAGAGCATTTTTATCATCCAATAGAGACAATGAAGAAAGTTAATGAATGTTTGTCAGATGAGGGGATTGTTTTTGTAAGGCTTCCAAACATTGATATAGAAGGAGTAAACAGGCATTTAACAGATCATCATTTAAGTATACATCCTTACATCTATTCTACCGCTTCGATGGATATACTGGCTGATAAAGTAGGATTAGAGATATTTAAGGTAGATCATCTACCTGGTGCAGGACAAAGCGATTTTTATTTGAGAAAACGCAGGGTAGTAACAAGGATTGGTAAGAGCATAAAGTTATCAGTATGCATGATAGCAAAAAATGAAGCAGAGAATATTACGGATGCTTTGAATAGTATTAAGAATATTGCTAATGAGATAATAGTGGTTGATACTGGATCGACCGATGATACGAAAAAAGTTGTTGGAAAGTTTAAAAATGTAAAGATATATGATTTTTTGTGGGTTGATGATTTTGCAGCAGCAAGAAATTATTCGCTTCGTAAAGCTACAGGTGAATGGCTGCTATGGATGGACTGTGATGATGTTGTTGAAAATCCAGAAGAAATATTAAAAATGATGAAAGAGCCTTATGATTCTTTTGGATGTAATCTTTTGTATGGAAGTGAAGTGTTTCAGCATTCAAGATTATTTAGAAATGGAATGGGGATACACTTTAGAGGTAGGGTGCATGAGTATCCTGTTTTAATTGGTAGGAACAAGAAATTTTCAGATTTGAATGTACGTCATAAAACGCATAAGGTGTGTGCTGAGAATAGGGGTGATAGGAACCTACGGATATTGCTTAAAGAGAACGAAGACAACCCAAATGATTCAAGAACGTTGTTTTATTTAGCAACATCGTTGAAGGATGTTGGAAGATTTGACGAAGCTGTTGGGATGTTTTTGAGGTACCAGCATTATTCTACTTTTGCGGAAGAAAAATTCATGTCGCAGAAGTACATTGGACAGACGTACATGCAATTGAAAATGTACACTCTTGCTATAGAGGCTTTTGAGAAATGTGCATGGTTTGACGCTGGATGGAAGGAGCCGATTTATTACATTGGAGAATGTTATTTCTATCTTGGAAGATATGAAGATTGTGTTAAGAAGATGTATGAGTGCATTAATCTTGAAGAGAAGAAAAAGGTTTTATGGAAAGAGACAACGATTTATTCTCATGCGCCATACAGATATTTATTTGCCTGTTTTGATATACAGGGAAATTATTTGCAGGCTTGGAAACATGCGAAGAAGGCATTCGAGTTATGTCCGGATGATGAATGGCTTAAAAATAGGGTAGAATATTTCTATGGATTAATGCCGAAGAGCGAAGTTAAGGACGCTATAAAGGTAATTGAATGTTACCGATGGGGTGCTATTGGCGACTGTTTGATGACAACGGCAGCACTGAGGGGATTGAAGGAAAAGTATAAGGGATGTAAGATAAGGTACATTACTCACCCGAATAATTTTGGAATATTAGAGGGAAATAAGTATATAGATGAATTGGTATCGGAGTCAAAGTTTGATGCGGATGTGAAAATTTATTTCTCGTATCCAGACAAGAATTCGTCTTTGAAGAACGAAGGCTGGCCTGAAAAGCCACTGTCAAGGCATTTGGTGAAAATATTCAATGAGTGCGCTGGATTGCCTGATAATAGTATGGATTTGGAATGCACATTGAGTTCTGACGAAGAGATGGTTGGTATGAGTACCGCAAGATTTTCTAAGCCAATTTTTAAGGGGTATGTGACAATGCATATTCAGTCTGGTTGGTCTGTCTATAAGGATTGGATATATGATAGATGGGTTGATATTGCCAAGTATTTAAGAGAGATACATTATATGCCGGTTCAGATCGGAGGCATACAGGAAAGATTGCTTCCAGAGGTTAGTAATTTTATAGGACGGTCTTTTAAGGAGGCTGTGTCTTTAATAAAGCATTCAGATTTACATATAGGAATAGATAGTTTTACGAATCATGCGTCTTTTGCGGTTAAGAAAAAGTCAATAATTTTGTTCGGAAGTACCGAGCCGATTGGTTTTGGATATGACCAGAATGTTAATATTTATAAAGGTATTGATTGTCAACCATGTCATAGAGAGAATCCAGACGTATCCAAGGTTAGTGGTGGGGAATGTCCTATTGATGGAAAATGTATGAAGGATATATCTGTTGAAGATGTTAAGAAAGAAATAGATAACATTTTAGGAGTGGAGGTTTTGTGTGATTGAAGGAATACGGGAGAATGAGCATAGGAAGATTGCTATTGATAAGATTGTTCCGAATGTGTGGAATGTTAATAAAATGGATGATATTGAGTTTGCAAGGCTTGTTCAGGAGATTAGAGAGCTTGGATTTATAACCCCAATAGATGTTGTTCCAATAGAGGGACCGGAGGAGAAGTATAGAATCATAGGTGGACAGCATAGATGGGAAGCGTCAAAGGTTTTGGGGTATACTGAAATTGATTGCACTGTTGTTACAGATGAAAAGTGGAAAGATGAGGATTTGCAAAAGCTTGTCAGCGTTAGACTTAATATCATTCATGGAAAGATAGACCCTGAGAAATTTGCTGTTTTGTACGATGAGATGGAAAAGAAGTATGGGTCAGAGTCATTAATGGATTTGATGGGTTTTACGGATAAGTTTGCTTGGGATAAATTGACTTCGAGCATAAGAGACTCTCTTGAAAGTTCTGGGATGACAAAGAAGCAGATAGAGAAGTTTGATGAGTCAATGAAGGAAATAAAAACAGTAGACGGTCTTAGTTCTGTTCTTAATAAGATATTTAATGAGCATGGTGATACTCTGCGGTTTAATTTCGTTTCTTTTAGTTTTGGGTCAAAAGAGGGTATATTTGTAATGTGTGAGGATGGTGCTGTTTATAATTCCGTGAAGAGTCTTTTGGATACTGCAAAGGAGAAGAATATAAAGGCTGATACTGCTATTGGTAAGTTTGTGAAGAATTGGAAGGATACCGGAATTGATGATATAGAGCCTAATGTGGACATTGTTGAAAACACAGAAGGGGCTGAGTATTAATGGCTTTTGGAGATACTATAAAGATTAGAAAAGATGCTCTTGATGAGGCGAGGGATGAGATTTCTCTTAAGGATGATCCAAAGAAATCCGTAAGAGTATCAGATAGGTTTGACGAGCTTCGAGCACTTGAATGCTTTGATATGGTAAAAAGTAGGCTTTTGCATGGTCATACTCCCGGTGATGTTGCCAAGTTTATTATTGATGAGGCAAAAGAGTTTGACAAGTTTACAAGGATAAGGACAAAAGAGAGTCTGCGTGATCTTCTTTACGATTTTAAGGGTACATTTAAGGCGAGCGAGATTTTATCTAAAACACTTCCAGAATCTATTACAGAGCTTAAGAAAAAGATGGAGGATGGAGTTGATGAGATCAAAGAGCTTGAATATTTATATACGTTGCAGAAGGATAGAATAGAGATAGATTATGCAACAGAAAAAAAGATTCATAAATTATTTAAGACTACTGGGAATGAAATAGCTATAGCTATGGGTATATTAAAGATAACGGCTAATTTAAAGCAGGATTTGGGTTTGATGAGGCGTGATCTTGGCACAGTAGAGGTTGACCATACATTGAGGACAGAATTTCCATATAAGAGTAAGGCTATTGAAGAGGTGATGCGCGATCCTGTTTCGCGTGGAAAGGTGATAGGTGCGGTAAGGAGGTTGCTTGCGAGGCCGGATTTATCTGGAGATATTATTAAAGGGTTTGGTGATGTAAGTGGCGCGGAACCGGTAGATGTAGAGGTTATAAATGAAGAAAAGAAAGAAATAAGCGATGCTTCTGAGTGATGGGGAAAGAGTCAGGACTAAAAGAACTGACGATGAAGTGATTGATATTTTGAGGACTGATTTTGAGAAAATGAGTCCAAGGGAGAGGGAATGCCTGCTTCAGATTCTTGAAGATTTTGAGTCAAAAGGAAGAAGTGTAGCGTTAGATGTTGGAGAGAAGGAGCAGTACGATGAAATACCTGTTCCAATGAAACAGTGGATGGAGGATGATTATTATTTTGGTAGGCCATGCGAAGGATTATGGCAATCCATTAGGGAAGACCTTTTGGAGATACATAGTGGTGATTATAACGAAGTTATTTTGTCAGGGGCTATCGGCGTGGGCAAATGTTTAAGCGAAGATTCTGATATTTATGATATAAATAGTGGTAAAAGAGTAGAAATAAAGGACTGGAAAAGTGATAGATCAATAATTCAGTCATTCAGTGTATTTGGGGAATCGAAAAAGACAATATCAACAGGGCATGTTTTTTCTGGCGAGAAGAGTTGTATAGAGATTGTTACAAGAAGTGGTAAGAGATTGATTTGTACCTCAAACCATCCACTTCTTACAAGAAACGGATGGGTTGATGCAGGTAGTTGTTGTGGTAAATTGATAGCTACTCCAAGGTTTGTTCCAAGGCCAATAAACGAGTTAAAAATTAGTGATGCTGAAGTTGTATTTGTTGCTTACATGCTTGCAGAGGGGGCATGTACTTCGGGTAATTTTGGTTTCACCAATTTTGATGATTGTATAGTCGAAGAGTTTAGATTTGTGGCGACTTCTTTGGCTGATTTTAGAAAGAATGATAAGTGGCATCAAAGAGGAAAAGCAGGAGTATCTGAGAAAAAGCGTGGTACTTATTATCCAAGAGGATGTAAGTGGATTAAGAGAAAGTACAAAGAACTTAATGTTTTATCGAAGAATAAAAGAATACCGGCGATTTTTTATGGGCTTTCTGATAGGCAATTAGGTTTATTTATTAATAGGTTATTTGCATGTGATGGATGGATTGGTAAGTCTCCGTACTCTGTTTCTATAACATTGGCAAGCGAAAAATTTATAGATGATATTCAGTTTTTACTGCTTAGATTTGGTATTCATTCTGCGAAGTCTTCTACACCTAAAAAGATAAAAGAGAAGAAGTTTGATGCGTGGACGTTGAATGTTTTAGGTGAAGAGGTTAAGACATTTTTTGACAATATTGGATTTATACGTGCTAAAGAGGAAAAGTGTAAAGATGCATTGTTAATGTGTAATTCTGTTAAGCATAATACTAATGTTGATATAGTTCCTGTTGGATATGAAGAGATGAAGGAGATAAGAAAAGATGTTGGAGGTATTTCAAAGGAAGTGTGGTATAAAATAAGAGTTCCAAAGGGACAGCATTATGGAAGAAAGGGTTTTGCTAAGTTGTGCGAGTCTCTTTCTCTTGGTGATAAGTGGAAGTGGTTAGTGGGAGATATTTATTGGGATGAAGCAGTTAGTATTAAGGATGCTGGCAAGAGAAAAGTATACGATATAGAGGTTAATAAAAATAGGAATTTTGTTGCAAATGGGATTATTGTTCATAATTCGACTCTCGGAGAAATTTCGTTATGTAGGCAGCTTTATGAGATTGGTTGTTTAAGAAATCCGCAGAGGACGTATGGGTTAAGATCAGGGAGTACAATTGCTCTTGTTAATTTCTCTGTGTCGGAGAAATTGGCTCAAAAAGTAGTATTTGACGCGATAAGTGAAAATATTAAAATGAGTCCGTGGTTTAGTAAGAATTTTAACCCTGAGAGAACAAAGTCTGAGTTGCGATTTCCGAAAAATATATGGGTTACATGCAGTTCAAGTTCTCCTCATTCCGTGCTTGGTCTTAATGTTATTGCAGCGATACTTGATGAAACTAATTTCATGGGTGAATTGTCCAAAGAGCAGAGATCAGGATATAAAAAATGGGAGCATATAGATAATGCACAGATTCTCTATACGTCAATTAAGAGGAGGATTAAGTCACGATTTGAGATGTTTGGAAGATTGCCCGGTATTCTGTTGCTTATTTCTTCAAAGCGTACTGTTTCAGATTTTACCGAGAGAAGAATTTTAGAGGCAAGTGATGAGAGACATGTTTTTGTATCAGAAAGATCGTTGTGGGAGGCAAAGCCTGAGAGATATGAAGGAGCATTGAGGTTTAAAGTTATTGTTGGGAATGAAAATTTTGGATCGAGGATTGTTAGGTATGACGAAGACTTGGTAGAGGCTAAAGAAAAAGAGTGCAGGGTAATAGATGTTCCTGTTGATTTCAAGTCTGATTTTGAGAAAGATTTAGACCAGAGTTTAAGGGATTTGGCGGGAGTTGCAACTGAGTCAGTTTATCCTTTTATCAGGAAGCGTGAGAAGATAGAAGAATGTATTGATTTGACGGCAGTGCATCCTTGTGTTAGTGTTCAGTGGGTGTTTGGGGAGCCGCTTGAGATACAGTGGGAGAGGCTTGTAAGGAAGACTGATGGTGTTATTAAGCCATTGCAGAATCCGAATGCAGTTAGGCATATTCATATAGACCCAAGTTTGACGGGGGATAGTGCTGGGTTCGCGGTTGGTCATATTGAAAGTTATGTTAATGTGAGAAGGCGTGATGTGATGAATGAGATGACTGTAGAACGTGCGCCATTTATTGTGATAGATTTTTTGCTAAAGATTATACCGCCTCCCGGTGGTGAAATAGTGATAGCGGAGCTTAGAAATCTTGTTTATGAATTTCATGAACATGGGTTTTCTATTGGATTTGTGTCGATGGATAGTTATATTAAGGCAGACCCTATACAGATTTTGAGTAGCAAAGGGTTTAAGGCGGCGCATGTTAGTATGGATTTATCTGTTATTCCATACCAGACGTTGAAAGATTGTTTGTATGATAATAGGTTGAGAATGTATAGGTACGATCCCGTAATAACAGAATTGAGGGAGTTGGAGTATAGCGTAAGGAAAAAGAAGGTGGATCACAGAGAGGATTCATCAAAGGATGTAAGCGACTCTTTGGCTGGGGTTGTGTATACATTAAGTAATAGTTCTTATGCTGAGATGCCGATTTCTATGTATAGCCAGTCTTTTAATGAGGACGCGATAAAGGGCAAGATACAAGAAGTGATAAAGAAGAGTTCTGTTGGAAGGGCTGATCCGCTTGATATGTTGATAAGTGATGATGAGGACGCAAGAGATGTCGGGTCGCAACTTATTTATCCCGGAGATTATTTATGAGTATTATTGGCAATATCAAAGAAAGAATTCGTGCTTCTTGGGGGGATAGGATAGAAGAGAAGGCAAAGGCTCCTGTTAAAATGTCTGGAATGGCGGGAGTGTTTGGGTCAAATGATGTGTTTGGGATTTCTGTTGGTCATGCATTAAAGATAGATGATGATTTGATGACAAGATATGCTGATTATGAGGACATGGACAATTATTCAACGATTGCGGCGGCATATAATGTTCTTGCGGATGATTGCACTATTACTGATTATATAGAGAATAAAACTGTAATGGTAGAGGCAGAGAGTAAGAGATCAGAGTTTATTTTGGAGGACATGTTTAATAGGATAAAGATTGACGAGAATATTTGGGAAATTGTTCGCACAGCTTTGAAGTATGGAAATGATTTTGAGTATATTGACATTGGAGAAAATGGGATAAAAGGAATTGTGTATCTTCCTCCTGTTATTATGAGAAGGGCAGAGAAGGAGGGCGATACTGCTTTTTACTGTGACTTTTCAGGAACAGCGAGTCCGAGTAATGCAGAGCAGGTTTTTAAGAAGATAAAGGATCAGCAAGAAGGTAAGGATGTGAGATTAAATGGTGTTGATGCTGGTGCCTATACGGGTCAGATGAATGCGGTATTTGAGGGTTGGCAGGTTGTGCATTGGAGAAATAGATCAAGCAATAGAGGGGCATTTTATGGGTATAGTTACGGTGAGCCTGCCCGTTGGTGTTGGAAACGTCTGGTGTTGATGGAAGATGCGACACTGTTGTTTAGGCTTACAAAGGCTCCAAGCAGGTATGTTTATTATCTTGATACTGGTGCATTACCTCCGACAGAAGCACTTGCATATATTGAAAAAGTTAAGCAGAAGTTGAAGAGAACGAAGTTTATTAATCCAAGGAACGGAAAGATAGATTTGCGTTTCAATCCAATGCCGATAGCTTTTAACACTTCAATACCTCTGATTGATGGAAGAAACATAACAATAGAGTCTCTTGCCAAAGAATGGGATGATGGAAAAGACAATTTCGTATATGCTGTTGATAGGAATAGTAAGAATAGAATTTCGCAGGGTAAGGTTTTATGGTGCGGAAAGTCAGATGGTTCTGGAAAGGCAATAAAGGTTGTTTATAGTGATGACAGCTATAATATCGTTGATCCTATTCATCCATTTATTTTAAGTGATGGAAGTGAGGTAGTAGCAGGTTCTCTTAAAGCTAATGACTTGTTAATGGGATATAACACCACGTTAGATGAAATCGCGTGCGAGCAAAAAGTTAAAAGAATTGAGGTTGTTGAAAATTGTGATATGTATTGTATGAATGTGCAAGGGCTGCATAACTTTGCAATGCTATCAGTTGGTTCAGATGGTGATGTTAATAAAGATTCTGGTGTATTTGTGAAGAATAGCGAAAGTGATGATATTTACCTTCCTGTCCGTGAGGGAAAGGATAGAACAAGGGTTGAAGCTCTTGCGGGGCCTGACTATAATTCAATAGATGATATTGAGTATTTTCAGTCAAAGCTGTTTTCGGCATTGGCTATTCCTAAGAGCTATCTTGGGTATGACGAATTGATAGGATCAAGATATTCTCTTGCTTCTGAGGATGTTCGATATGCCCGTACTGTAATGAGGTTGCAGCAGATGATGAAGGGTGGGCTTAGACAGCTATGTAATGTAGAGCTTGCAGCTAACAATATTAGTCCAAAGAGTGCTGGGTATACTGTTTATTTGCCTGCACCAACTAAGGTTATGGAGACGGCTTATATTGAGCTTATGCAGTTAAGGGTGCAACTTGCTAATGAAATGCAAGAGATGTTTTCAAGGCAATGGATAATGGAGCACATTTTGAAACTGACTCCTTCAGAGATAAATGAGATTGTTGGTCAGAAAGATAAGGAGACGTTGGATCAATCGGATGTTGAAAATGAGATAATGGAAAAGCAGATGGAAACGCAGTATAAGACTGATAAGAAGTACGGTGTTGATTCTAGTACTATTGGCTCTGGTGGTTCGGAGGGTGAAAAGAAAGGGCCGCGAGTAAGAAGGGAGTCGTATTCAAGGAAGAATGGTAAGTTGCTTTTTTCTGATAAGGAGTTTACGGAAGGGTCTTTGAGAAAAGAACGCGAGATGAGTGGTAAGATTGATGGGATACTTGAATCGAATAAAAAATTATCGAAAAGAGTAGAGAATTTGAGAAATCTGATGGTTGATATGGCAAAGAATAATATGTCATCCAAAAGATTTGTTGATTAATTAATTTGACAACGGTTTTACTGAAATGTATTATATATTATAGGTGATAGGTATATTTTATGTTAAACACAATAATTCATTCGCTTGTTGAGGACAGAAACCACAGTTCTATTATTTTCGATGAAGAAGATGATGTGCAAAAGGTTGTTGACAAGGGGAAAATTGGGGATATTGCTGATAAGGATAAAAGGGATGAAACTAATGAAGATAAGAAGCAGAAAGATTTTGCAAATGAAATGGAAGATAGAATAAAGACGTTGTTTATAAGAATTGCAAAGTCGCATGGTTTTTTGAATGGTGGTGAGATTTCGTCTGATTACGTCCATGCAACAAGAGCAAAATTGGAAGTTTTTTCTAAGAAATTAACCATAAAGTGAAATTGATTGCATTGAAAGGAGGTCACGTCATAGTGTCATGTTTGGCGTGATTGATATTATTGATAGGTTGAAACGCTTGATATTTATTATATTATGATTATTAGTGTGAGGTGATTTTTTAAGAGTTTTTTACAAAGCATTGATTTTAATTATTTAAAAGCGTTTAACCTTATTTTTGGGAGAGTTTATGTATACGAATTCAAAAGTTCAATCATTGCAGGAAGATTTTGCCGCTCTTGGTATCAAGGTTGCTCAAAAACCTTTGAATGAGGGTGATGAATCACAGACAGAGAAGAATGGCGACAAGGGGAAACTTGATGAGGCTGTGAAGTTGGTTAAAAAACGCCGTGGTTCCAAAGCAAGAAAAGCGAAGAAAAAAGCGAAGATGTATTATCGCAAACATAAGGCATCCATCAAGAGAAAAGTGAAGAAATTCAAAAAGTCCGCTTCCGGCAAACGCTTCATGAAGAAATACAAAAAAGCTCTTACCCGATTTCAGGGAAAAGTTGGGAAGGGGAAGCGTATTCAAGTTTCTGATACCGATGTCAAATTGGCAAACATGATTATTGAGGGGTACGAAGGTATTCTGAGAGTCAGTGAAATTGCTGATACTGCACAAAAGATTGAGGACGGTATTACCAGAATGCATGAAAGCATTGATGGTTTGATGGATGACATCGGTGCGATTGTTGAGCAGGATGATGATGTCTGCCCGGATTGTGGAGAAGATTACGAAAACTGTGAATGTGAGTATGAAGATGAAGATGATGTCGAAGAGAGTGTCAATGGTACGGTAAAGAACATTGACGATCTTGGAGAAGAGTTGGATCATGCAATGAATGATTTCGATTCGATTGTTGAAAGGCTTGAAACAGAGCTTAACAGTATCGAAGAGAGCCTTGATGATTTGAATGAAGAAAAGGCCGATGAGCACCTTAAGACGGCTTCAAAACTCTTCCGCGAAGCGTATGAGCAGTACGAGGAGATTATCTCCTAATTTGGTAAAAGAATGATTCTTGCCTTCAGAAATGGGGGCAAGAATTTTTTACAAATTTCATAGGTGATAGGTTGGATAGTGAAATTTGTTGAAATGTAGTGTGAAAACAAGTTAAACTGAATATAGTGAGGAATTATATGGAATCCAAAAAG
>Ga0209777_10002220_pt1 | contig 26084 bp, 27 predicted proteins | sample FrelakmetHBP12HB_FD_187147 | JGI IMG/M metagenome (GOLD analysis project Ga0209777, IMG submission 187147) | Freshwater lake sediment microbial communities from the University of Notre Dame, USA, for methane emissions studies -HBP12 HB (SPAdes)... | ecosystem: Environmental > Aquatic >... | reverse complement strand
TGTCTTGATCATCGACACCTTTAACTCGGCAACAATAGGGTGTAACGAAAACGACGCCGAAGAAGTGGGATCCGTCATGTCAAACACCAGAAGGACGGTCGAACAGCTTGGGTGCACGGTAATTTTTATCCACCACACGGGGAAAAACGGTGTTCTTGAGAGAGGAAGTACAGCAGCTCGAGGAGCAATGGACTTCATGCTTGACCTGATACCACACGAAAAAACCTTCAACGTGTCTATGTCATGCTCGAAGCTAAAAGATGACGAGCGCTGGGGAAGTTCTGGTTTTTCATTACAAAGAGCAGATGAAACAACGAGCGCTCATGTCGTTTGGGTCCGAGAAGGGGAGATGCTGCCCGATGAAGAATTGTGCAAGAAAACCATGCTCAACCAACAGATTCAAGACAACCCAAACATTGCCTATTCAGCTAAAGAGTTATCAAAAAAGCTGTCCATAGGAATAAGTTATACTATAAGAGCTTTAAAGGAACTAGAAAGCGATGGATTTATTAAGGGAAGGCTTTTATGTCCAGATCAAGTACGAAGCCCCTCAAATCCTATGCTTTATTCCGTGTAAACATTTTTTATCATTTTCTATTGCACCCTCTATTGCACTCCCCACTCTTCCAGAGTGTGGGAGAAGTGCAACAGTAAAGATTGGGGACTGTTGAACATCTATTGACTTTGTTCAATAGGCAAAAAAAACTGGTCCTGGATGTGTCTTGGAAGTGAAAAATGAATTTAAAAGAAAAAGTATGTTCAATAGATGTGCAATAGACCCAAAAACGACCAAAATGAACCCTAGATGGGTTATAGGCTTTGTGCAATAGACTTTTCAACTATTTACCATGTTCAATAGACCACTTAGTAAGGCAAATCAGTTGTTTTTTCGTGTTTTAATGGGGCTTGGTTTGGAAATAGTAAGAGATACTTCTATTGAACATCGGTGCAACAGTTACTGAGTGGAACTAAAAATGATTTCGTTAGTTGAAAAATTAGGGGTTTTCCCCAAAAAAGTGTCAAGTACAAAAGGCGGAGAGTGGGCGTCGACTTGTCCAAAGTGTGGTGGTTCTGACAGGTTTAGGATTTGGCCCAATGTTGAAAATCCAAAATGTCGAGGAGCTTACTGGTGTCGGCAGTGTAATGTTCACGGTGACTCGATTCAGTTTTGCATGGAGTTTCTGTCTCTTCCCTTTGACCGGGCAGTTCGTGAATGTGGAAGTTTTTTGCCAGCGAAGGTTTTTCTTCCTCTTGACCGGGTAGATTCAGTCGTCCAGCATAAAGAGTTGGTTAGTCCATGCCAAGAGTGGATGCAAAGAGCAGAAGAAGTTGTAGATGTGGCCCACAAAACTCTATTGCGCCGTCCGAAGGAATTAGAAAAGCTGGCTCTTCGAGGGTTGCCGGTAGAAGCAGTTTGTAGGTATAGGTTGGGTTTTTTGCCTATGCCAGTACAAGATGATAGCTGGAGGTGGGGATTAGAGATTGGCGAAAGGACTAAATTCTTTCTGCCTCCTGGTTATGTGATTCCATGGTTTGATTCTACAGGGGTTTTAAAGTTGAAGATTAGGAGAAGTGACTACAATAAAGAGTTTAAGTTTGGTAAGTATTTTATCGTAAGAGGATCGATGGCTTCATTTTCTACCTTTGGTAATTTTAACTTGGAAACGATGGTTATAGTCGAGTCTGAACTAGACGCTATGGCCTTAGTTCATTCTTCCCCTGACCTGGTCTTTTCGTCTTCAGCAGGGTCGAGCTTGGCTAATCCGGACATGCTTACAGACTATTGGGCTAAAAACGTGCTTAATTTGTGGATTTGTCATGATAACGATGAGGCTGGTCTTGCAATGCTAGCCAAATGGAAGCGAAGATACCCCCATTCAAGAGCGACGCCAATGCCGTTAGGAAAAGATGTTGGTGAAGCAATCAACACAGGATTGGATGTACGCAAATGGGTCGCCAACGGCCTTAATTTGCCCTAGGTTGATCAATATGGTACGCAGTATACTATCCACACCATCTAAATAGGAAAAACTATCTTAGGTCAAAAAAAGACGCTTGTTCACCTTTGTCGATTTTTTTGTGTTTAGCAAATTATGAGTGTTGACAGAAAAAATCAGGACGAATAGTCTAGCAATAAATTTTAGGGGGTTCTATGAGAAAGTTTGTTCTAATTGCTTTGTTGAGTATGTCCCAATCTGTATATTCTTGCGAGAAAGAAAAGGAACCCGTCGAAAAAGGGAATGTCTTTGAAGAATTAAGTGAACCACAAGGTCCCGAAGATTATGATCTTGGAGAGCCTCGTTCTTATATCGATCCTTGTTCTGTTATTTTTTGGCATGGCGTATTAAGAGTAAGGTACGGAGATGATTTAGTTGATGTAAAAAGAATTAGGTTCTCAGACAAGGGAGCTTTTTTCTTAGAGAAAGATATTATCAGGATTAGCTTCCATAAAAGAGCTAGATAAGTTGAAAGGGTGAGGTAACATGCAAGATGACGTTATTGATGAAGTTGATGAAATTGATAGAATTTACGACATCATGAAAAAAGGTAGGCAGTTCGATGAGTTCATTGAGCTGTGTGTCCCTGAAATATACCTGAAGGAACTAGAGTCTCGAAAAAATCAAGACCAAAACCTTTCCTGAACAAGGCCAAGTTGATCTATTACTATCAACTTGGCTTTCCTAATCAACGCGCTTCTGTATAACTTTTGATAAAAACTTCATGGTTTAGCTTCGTGAGCCAATCGTATATTTTGTCAAACCTTCCTTCGCTAATTACCCCTGATGAAGCATATCCAAGAAACGACAAAAGTTCATCTGTGAGCTTGTTATCTGATTCATAAACAGCATTTCCGTTGTGGTTTGTTTTTTCGATGAAGCAGATCTTTTCCATTATGTTACCTATGGTTTTTTGCCTTATGTCAGATTCGAATTGTTTTTGCAACCAGAACTTTTCTAGTCGCCTACTTTCCTTATGACATAGTTATATAGTATATGGCATAGCTATATATAGTCAACGTTAGCCATTACCTAATTCAGGAAAAAAGAATTAATTGACCTATTTTCTCACAATTGTGCTATGTTCTAAATAAATAAATGAGAGTTGTACAATGACTAAAAGACACTTAATCGATCCAGAAATCGTCAGAGAACTAGCTTCTATTCAATGCACTATGGGAGAAATAGCTGCTGTTGTTAGATGTAGCGTGGATACTCTAGAGAGAAACTTCGCGGAAATTATAAAGTCGGGTCGGGAAGTAGGCAAAGAGTCTCTTCGTCGGGCCCAGTGGAAAAAAGCCGTTCAGGAAGGCAACCCAGCCCTATTGATTTGGCTTGGAAGGTTCTACTTACAACAGAGAGAGGAAATGACATTTAATAGCACAGAGCCAGAGGTGAGGGCGCTTTTGGAAAAATGGAATGTTGTTGCTACTAAAAAGTCAAGCTTTCAACAAAGGACAGACAAGGCTAGATCAGAGGCAGAAGAGGATGACGCCTAGCTCTATTATTCTTTTGCTTTGTGTATGTCTTCTTTTGACGTGGGTATTGATTCTTTTTGTGACTCTTGATCAGGTCTGCAGCAGGTTTCTAAATTAGATAAGAAATTGTTTCTTTCCATAATTCCTAGCGTGATCTGAATTTCTTGACAAAACTTTTCGACAAGCTGATTCCTGTTTCCTCCTGTAACAATTAATCCACGGAAAGAGAGCGACGTTAAGTAGACTAATGCGTGGTTCATTGCGTTGACGGTCACAATTATTTCTTCATCAGAGTTTTTTAGTGTACCTAAGAAATCCTGAATATATGTTTTTGTGACTTCACACACCCTATTTCTAAGTTCTATTTCGTTTTCCATTTTTCCAGTCCTCGTATTGCCAGTAAAAGATAAACTCCGAATAGCAGAGCTAAAGCATGCTGGTTTGCTAGATAATTTACAATGCAAAAGCCTGCATTAGAAACGATCCAGTAGTAGAAACATTTTCGATCTTGCCACGTGTTTAGCCATGTTCCATATAAAGCGATTAAAGTGAGGCTCCAGGTTATTAGAGAGTACATGTAGAAAGAACCTCGTTTAAAAGATGGTCTTGTTTTTCGAACACATCATTTGACTGGAACTCAAAAAGTTTCGGCGAAGAAGTTCCTTCTAGATTCATAAGCTCTTTTAAGTCTTCTATAGCGTCAACAAATCCCGCATCAATCGCTTTTTGTTTATCCATGTTTGTGTCTCTAAGACCATCGCTTATTATAGGCTTCCCGCTTCTTCTAATAAAAACAATCGAGTCGTATGTGAGTAAAGCTCCCTCAGCCAGCTGATAGAGTCCGTGGTAATTGTTTTTTAAGTCTTCCTTGATAGGCGCTCCAAAGATAGGCAAGTATATAATGGGGTCAAAAGCAGACCTATCACAAACAACATCATCGTTTGTCCTGGCCTCGTGCATCTCTCTTATAATTTGAGTCAAAACGATCCACTGAGCAGACATAAAGCTCATTCTGTCATTAATCCCATAAGGGCAATCTCTAGCTACCTCTGACACAAGAGCGACTGAGCGATTTCTAGACAGCTCATGTCTCAATGCATGACAAAATGTAGTTTTACCAACACCGTGGGCTCCTATCACTGCGATTTTAGACATATGCTCTCCTATGAACAAAGTAGTTGTTTTTTAATTCTAGAGACAAAAACCGGCTTATGAACAGTACCCACAAGCACTTAAGAAGAAGACATACATATCTATCTTCTTAATATAGTCTTGTTGTAGTTGTGCGTTGGTGTCAAAATGCTTGACGGACGATTTTTTCTCAAGTCGTTTATTTTTTTTCGGCCCCTCTTTCTCTAGAAGAAGCAGAACACTTTTATTTACTCTTATTTCTTGACCGGATATTGTAAAGGAAAATAATAAAATCAAGGCGTCTATGACTCTTTTTCCCCAACTCTCAGATACCTATTATGTAGACAATGACCACAATCTTCTAAAGATGATGGACAACACCTACGCAAAATATATCACTATCAATCAATCATTTTGGAATGAAGCCGATATAGACTCTCGATTTGCTGCTGGTGACCAAACTCTCTCTCAAGACATCTATGGGAACATGCCTGCATTTAGGAAGAGGCAGTTTAACTTCAATCGCATCCGTAGAGTAATCAATATGGTGTCGGGATATCAACGGCAGCACAGGAAGTCTACGATGGTGACTCCATTAGAAACAGGAGCCCAGCAGACAGCCGATCAGTTTACGAAGCTCATGTACCATGTCAACTCTAACAGCAATGTACTGGAGACGATTTCTGATGCCTTTGAAGGTAGTTTGATTACAGGGATGAACTTACTATCGACGTGGATGGATTTTTCCCATGATCCCGTGAATGGTGAGATAAAAGTTGACAACGTTTCTTATAATGCATATCTCATTGATCCTTATTTTAGAAAAAAAGATTTGTCTGACTGTAACTCTCTGTGGACAAGAAAGTATTTGAGCAGAAATCAAGTCATGAATCTTTTACCTGGCAGAGAAGATGAGATCAAGAATCTATCTGGTTGGGGGAATCGTGATGGTAAATTTCAATTTGAACCAGAGGCGTATAACTATGGACAACAAGACTTAATTATTTATGACGAGTTTTGGTACCTAGATACACGACCTCAGCAGATCTTGGTCGACACAGAAACAGGGGAGTCAATTGAGTGGAAAGGACAGAAAGAAGATTTGGATGAGTTCTTGACCAGGTACCCTCAGACGATTGTTACGAAGAGTGAAGTGTCTACGGTTAAGCTAGCGATTGTAGTTCAGGGAAAGTGCATGTATCACGGCCCCAATCCTCTCAACATCGATTCGTACCCATTTGTTCCTGTTTGGGCTTATTATATGCCAGAAATACCATATTTTCCATGGCGTGTTCAGGGTATTGTGAGGGGCATTCGTGATGCTCAATATCTTTATAACAGAAGGTTGATTACTTCCTTAGATATATTAGAGAGTCAAATTACCTCTGGATTTAAATATAAAGAGAATGCTCTAGTCAATCCTAAGGACGTGTTTTTGCAAGGACAAGGCCGTGGCTTAGCCTTGAAGGCAGAAGCTCAAATGACAGATGTTGAGCAAATTTTGCCCCCACAAGTACCTCCAAGCATGATCCAGTTAGGTGAAATGCTAGGAAATGAGATTAATCAAATTTCAGGAGTTAATGAAGAGCTTTTAGGTAGTGCAATCGATGAGAAAGCAGGGGTTTTGTCCATGCTTAGACAAGGAGCTGGACTCGTTACTCTCCAAGGTTTGTTCGATAATCTTGACATGTCTCAGAGACTACTAGGGAAACTTCACTTGCAGATGATTCAGGCAAACTGGACTCCAGGAAAAGTATCTAGGATTATAAATGCTGAACCGACTCAAGAGTTCTATAATAGGGCGTTTTCAACTTATGACGCAATTGTTGAAGAAGCTCCGTTAACCTCTACTCAAAAACAACTTGCCTTGCAACAGGCTCTCTATCTTCGTGAGATAGGAATTCCTATCCCAACTAGCTATTTGATGGAGAACATGAACCTGCCTCACAAAGCTGAGCTGGCCGAAGAAATCAGACGATTAGACGAGGCTCAACAACAACAACAGCAGCAAATGGCTCAAATGCAAATGCAGCAGATGCAAGTTGATGCTGAGACTAAGATTAGTTTTGCTCAATCACAGAAAGCGTCGGCTGCTGAAAAGCTCAACAAAATGACTCTTGACAAGGCCATTGCAATAGAGAAGCTGCAAAAGTCTGAAGAAGATCGCTCTAATTCCTTCCTAACGCTTCTCAAAGCCGTTCGTGAGGTTCAAGGAATAGATTTGAATCAGATTGAGCAAGCAATGAAGTTAAAGCAACAGTCAGAAATGCATAATGAGGAGTTTTCTCGACAAAAAGAAGAGAGACAACTTCGACAAGATCAACAACAACAAGCACAGCAGCAAGCACAACAACAACAAATGCAACAGAGAGCACAGCAGCAGGCTCAGCAAATGCAACAGTCAGGCCCTATCCAAGCCGCTCCAGAAGCTATGCAAGCACAACAATAAAACTAAGCATGCCCAATCAAGGGCACGCCTAGAACCCCCATAGGTAACATTATGAGGCCTATAGTATAGACTATTATTCTTTTTTCTTGCAATGTTCTTTTTTTTGACGTGGTTTTTTCAGAATTTTTTGAAAAGTCTATGGCAAAAAAAATATTTATCTATTAGACTTCAGACGTAACTTAAAAAATTCCTTAGGAGGAATTATGTCAGGAAAAAAGTCGCACTTCATCAATTCATTTGGTCATGATAAAACCAGTTTCGCAAACATGCCACAGGATATTAAGATGAAACATTTCCCAAAAGAGTCCAACTTTTCTGAAGAATTGGACGATACGATTACTGGAGTTGATGAATCAATTGATCACGGTAAAGGAAAGGCAAAAAAATATCTTTCTAATCAAAAATAGAATGACTATATGATAATGATTCGGCCAGGTGGCAAAGCTCGAAAAGTCTCTGAACAGGTCATGAAGGGCAAGGGCGTCAAGATGCCTAAAAAGAAGAAGATAGAAAAGGCCACCTTGACTGGCCCTTACCTGCAACATTGAGGGGACATGAAAGGACACGACGATGCAGCTGAAGACAAGAAGTTGTTCAGCAAAATGCTTAAGAAGGCTATCCCAGGAAAGAAGGTAACTAGTCATCTTCAAAAAGACATCAAAGAAGAGAAGAAAATGATTAGAGAAGATAAGGGGCTTATTAGGTCGATGAGAAAGAGTAAGAAGGGGTGCTAAAGTGACTAAAGAAATGATGAAGTCTTTTAATAGGATACCTATACTTAAAAAGATATCTGTAAAGAAGGGTACTATCCCAAAAGGAAGAGGGAAAAAGAAAAGTCTTTTTATGGTTATTGAGGCCTTAAAAAATAAAAAAAAGAGTTCTTAACCATTCTTTAGGGTGAAATATGCCAGAAGAGTCAGACAAGTATAACTATAGTCGATTTGGAGTAAAAGGTCAACGAGTTGGACAGGCCGTCTTTGACATCCTTTCTAAACACCAGGAAATGCAGACCGTTGGAGACACTTTAGACTCAATCGGCCCCGATTTTGCAAAGCAAATAGAGGAATGTATTGAGAACAACCAAACTAAATACAAGAGCCCATTTTATATTTTCGTCTTGACCAAAAAAGAATACTGGACCGACAACGTGGTTAGGAATTGGTTTATTGCTAGGCAAACGCCACCTCATGCATTTACTATGATGGAAGAGTATTCTAATTACACAAAAACACTATATATTGTCGACTCTAAAAAGGGAAACATTTCAGTAGTATGGTGCTTACCAAGCTACGGTGACTGTATTTCTATAGCAAAATCCCCTCATTTATATGATCGTCAGCTTGTCAAGTGGATTGAAGAGTGTTTCTCAAAGAATTTAGACAGAGACAATTATTCGTTTGACAGAATCCTAGTCGAGTCAGCCTAGTCTTTTTCTCTCTGACGTGCACAGAGAACTTCAAATTCTTGTGTATGTTTTTTTTCTCATGCCTAAAATTTGTGCTTTTCTAAACTTTTTTTGTTAACTATTTGACAAAAAACCTTTGATAGATTACATAAAAGATAGTTGAAGAGAAAAATCTCGTTGACAGCGTTAATGTCTACTCTTCAAAAAAAAAATAGCGTAAGGGCCATCGCAAGCCAAGGAATGTTTAAATGACTGAAGAAGAAAACCCAGAGGGCGTGATAGAGGCAGTCGCTCAGCCATCGGAATCAGTAGAAGAACAAGACGACCAGCAGGAAGAGACTAAGCAAAATCCAAGTCAGGTCATGAGTGACAAGGAGTTTAATTGGTCAGAAGCCCGCAGGAAAATTTCTGAGTTAGAACGCCGTACTCAAGAACAGGAAAACGAAATTAGAGGCCTAAAGTCAAACGGCCAGTTCTCTGATGATAAAGACTTTTCAAACTTGGATGACGAAGAAATCGTCACAGCAAAACAAGTAAGAGAAGCCCTTAGGAGACAGGAAGCATCTACCTTAGATGAAAGACTTAGACTTCGATTCCCTGATTTTGACACGGTGATAACAAAGGAAAACGTAGACCTTTTACAACAACAAGATCCAGAACTTGCGTTGTCTTTAAAGGCTCTTTCCCACGATCCATATGCTCAGGCAGTAGCTGCATACAAATTACTTAAGAGAACAGGAGTAGTAGACATGGCTTCAAAACAGCCTCAAAAGGCAAAAGCTATAGAAAACTCTAGAAAGCCTGTTTCTGTCCAGTCGGTGACTAAAAGTTCAGCTATAGCTGAAGCAAATAAGTTTCAAAGCGGGCTTACCCCTGAATTGCGAAAACAACTTTGGAAGGAAATGCAAGAGTCAATTAAGTCAGCGTAAGTTTTGGTCCATTTTAGGATTTCAAAATATTTATGGGTGTGACGACTACAACAGTTTTGCCAGCACCAGTTCAGCAAAGTTTTAGTTTTAAACTACTGAGCGTGCCTGTGCCCTATATGATCCACAAGATTCCTGCAGAGCTAAAATCTATGCCAAGGAATGGTGGAACAACTTTAAGATTTCGTAGATATAATCCTTTGGCTACAGCTCCAGTGCCTCTTGGGAATGCTGGTATTACTCCTGCTCCTCAGACGCTGACAGCGTTAAACATTGATGCAAGGATGGATTTTTACGGAACGTATATTCTTTTAAACGAGCAAGTTACATTGCAAAACCAAGATCCTGTTTTGAATGAGGCGGCTCAAAGACTTGGTGTATCACTAAGACAAACAGAAGATCAGTTGATGAGAGACATGCTCTCAGCAACAGCGGCCTTCGTAAACTGTGTCGGTGGTGCAGATGGGGATAACCCAACTGAGATTACTAGAGCTGACGTTGATTATGTTGTTAGAACTTTAAGAGGAAACAATGCTTATTCATTCATCACAGGAATTGAGGGTGATAATAAGTTTGGGACTGCTCCTGTTCGTGATGCGTATTTTGGACTTGGGCACACCAACCTCATAGGTCAATTAGATGCTGTTAATGGATTTATTCAAAAATGGAATTACCCAAATCAGCAGTCTACCCTTGACGCAGAATGGGGAACAGTTGCCAACATTAGATTTTTACTGTCTAGCATTGGTAGTGTTCTTCCAAATGCCTCAATGAACGGGCAAGATGTCTATAACATCTTCTGTGTAGGTCGTGAAAGTTTTGCGGCAATTGAGCAAGATGGATACTCTTCACAATTTATCTACAGACCACCGATTTATGATGGCCCTCTCGCTCTAAATGCTAGCGTTGGGTACAAGTTCGCTGATGTATATAGAATTATCAACGACCAATGGCTCCTAAACTTACGATGTACTTTGGCATAGGGAGAAAAAAACATGTCTTCGCCTATTAACGCTGTCTTAACTGGCAGCTTCACAACGGACGCAGGCCCTTCACCTGTGACCATTTCTTTGCCATCTGGAGCAACAGAAATTACTATTCGAAATGAGACAGACTATACTGCTCATGCGGCATCAATTATCGAGGCAAGCGGACGGGCTTCTTCTACTCCAAATACTGCTAGGGTATCTACTGGTAGTGGGGCGAATCCTAACGTACTTACTGAGACAGTGTTGCTAACAGCTGGTTTTACATTTGTTTCTGACACAGCCGGTCAAGTTCCAGGCTATGCTATAGCTATTACTGGGATTAACCAAATTAACCATCCCCTTGCTCTTTCTGCAACTACGGGCACTATTGGTGATGTTGTTCGAGTGTATGGAACAACTAATATGCTTCAAATTGGCGGGATGGACTTTTCGGTAACTGCTATTAATGCTGGCGTCTCTCAAACGCTTGGGTATTTGGATGCCTCTGGGTTTGTGGCTCCCGCAGCAGCTGGTTTTTATCGAAAGCTTCCATATCAAGGGAATTCAGTTGTTACCCCTGGCGTGGCTTCATCTCCTCGGTTTTATCCAAGAACACGTTACATTACAGGAATTACAGCAACTAATCCTGCTGTAATCACCATGTCTGTGGCACATAGCTTCCAAGTAGGTGAAAAAGTAAGGATCATAGTTCCTACTGACTTTGGAATGACTCAAATGAATGGATTGCTGGCCACAATTACAGCTGTAGCTCATAGTGCAACAGTAAACTCTATTACAGTTGATATTGATGCTTCTGCTTTCACTGCGTTTGCATTTCCTCTTTCAGCGGCAGCCGCAACAGGGGTAAGTTTTGCGCAGGTTGTTCCAGTTGGAGAAGCTGCTACTGTTCCTTATGCAAATCTCCTTGATGATGCTACTAGAAATTCATCGATCAATGGGGTTGTAATTACTGCTCCAGTTATTTTAGCTGCGAAAACCTATTCTTGGATTGCTAAGAAAGGATTAACTATCTAGTCGTGAGTGGATATTTCCCTTAAAAAAGGAAACTTCTGCCTTTGGGCTTTCCCCTGACCGGGGGAAAGCCCTTTTTTTGTCTGATTTGTCTAAAGAGAAATTTTCTCATTAAGTTCACAAGATAAAATTTTGCTTCCACTTATATGTTCAATTTGAAATATTGCAAATGTACATATAACACGAGGTGTGCAATGGGTCGTCCTAGAAAAAACGTAGACGGGGAAGAATCTGTCTCTACTGAGTCAAGCAAAATAGAGAACATAGATGTACTTGATAAAGAAGAAATGTCAACTAGCGGCAATTTTGAGGCCAAAGAAGAAAAAAATAACGCTGTAGAGATTATTCGGTTGACTCCATCAACTGATAAAGAGAAAAGCAAGGAAAAATTAAAGAAGCTAATCGCTCAAGAAACAAAAAAGGTGAAGGGAAGGTTTAGAAACTACGAAACTCCAGGAGGATCGCTTAGAGTTCAAATTAGAAAGTACCCAGGAATTCCTCCGTTTGATAAAGTGATGGTTGACAATGAAAATTATGAAGTTCCTCTTTATGTAGCGAGACATCTGAATGGAGTGGACATCACGGCTCAAGCAATTGATGGAAAAGTTCATAGCTGTGCATGGCCCACACACGGGTTTAAATGGGATCCTGGACAACCTATGCCAAAATGTGATGGTGATAACTCGGGAATTCCTGTTCCTATTATCGGTGTTACGAAGTGGAATCGTAGATTTGGTTTTGAAAGTCTGGAATTTGATATGTCGGCCTGAGGTTTTTCTATGACTGCACCTAATTATTTTTTGCCAAGTCAAAAGACAATTCGAGCTATAGGTGGAGTCGCCAGAACGTTTATCGTGACAACTCAGCCTCATGGATATTTTAATGGGCTCGTCGTTAGGATTGTGATACCATTTACTGCACCTCCTTCACCCCTGGTACCACTTAGTTCTAATAATGCGCCCAGAGGAATGTCCCAACTTGATGGTTTTGTCGGACCTATTACAGTATTGTCTCCAACAGCATTCTCACTTGCTGTGGTTTCTTCTAGTTTTGATCCATATAGAGCAGTTGTCAATCCACAGGACGAGGCTTTCCTAGGCCAAGTAATTCCTATTGCAGAGTCTACTCTTACCTTGAACAGTGCTACAGCTAATTCAGGCAATATTCTTCCTGAGACTGTGGGAACAATTTCAATAATCGCTCAACCAAATCAATAAATATGACAGCACCAAACACTTTAGTTGCCATCAGAAATAAGGTAAGAAGAATTACAGGAAGGCCGAATTCTACTCAAATTACAGATGCACAGATTAATGAGTATATAAATACTTATTATATGTATGATTTAAATGAACAATTAAGAATAGAATCTTTTAGATATAACTATCAATTTGTTACTAGTGCCAATCTTCCCGTCTATGACTTTCCTGTTGAAGCATTTTTGACGGCGATGCCTCCAGTATATATTGCAGGATATCAAAGTTACATGACTCAAAGTAGGGAAAACTTCTTCAGAATTAATCCAGGACTAAACTTTTTCCAGAAGTCAATCGCTACAGGAAATGGAACTGTTGGCCCGTATAACGCTCAGTTATCCAAGACTCCTATAATGCCAGGGTTTAAGCCGAATCCTCCTGGAGCTTACTCAAGCTCAGACGTAGCTGATATATTTGCGGCTCTTATCAATTGGAATGTCTTGATAAGTTCAACAGATGCATTTGGAAGGTCTTCTTCCCTTGTTGATGATGGAGGAGGAACGAATCCTGCAGGATTAGGTCTTTTATTTGACCCTAATGACGTTAGTACAGCATCAGCAGTCGCTAGAGGATCGATCGACTACATTACAGGTCAGGTGGTGATTGGTAACTTTCTTACTGCTATTCCTGTTGGTACTCCAATTAATGCCCAATATATTCCTTATGTAGCCTCTAGGCCTCAGTCAGCGTTGTTTTATCAGGATCAAATTATTCTTTATCCTGTGCCAGATCGGGCATATACAGTGTCGTTTGAAGCATATAAATATCCTAGTCAACTACTTGATGATGGAGCACAACCCCAACTCAATGAAATGTGGCAACTTTTGGCATATGGTGCGGCTGAGAAAATCTTTGCTGACAATGGAGATATAGAGAATTTGGCTAAATTTCACCCACTTCTTGAGGAACAGCTAAGACTATTGCAACGAAGGACTATAGTTCAGCAGACGGCTGAGCGAACTGCTACAATTTATACAGAGCAAACAGCTTTCCCTCAATATCCGTTTGGGAATTTATTTTAGCGGATTTTAGGATAAAAAGAGGGGCCATCAGGACAAACCCCTCTAAAGCCTCTATTAAAAGGAGGTATATCGAGGCTTTCCTGTTAATTTATAAAGTTATCTTGTTTTTTTGCAACACATCTTGCTTCAATTATTTCATTGAATCTTCATAGCGGTTATAGTGGTTTCCAGAACAGAACTTTGAGGCAATAGGCTTTTCTATGGGATATGAGCCCTTCTACATCACGAATTATGAGCAGGATTCAGGACAAGATAACTACTTCGAAAATTTTCTTCTTCCTGAAAAGGCCTTTCCTGTTCTTCAAGATGCCTTTTGCTGGAGAGGACGAGTTAGACGACGATTTGGGACAAAAAAAATCGGCAGACTTCGAGCTCAGCTACAGAATTTCGACCTCCTCCCTACAGATGGAGGCAATTATTCAAATGCAGACATTCTGTTTACTGGAGCTATAAACATTAGAGTATGTATTCCACCTATAATATCAGAAACTTATGCTGAAATTGAACCAAGCACAAGTATTGTAGCTCCTCCAGCCCCTCCTGTTGTGCTTACGACATTAACTATTACCATCGGTTCTGGTGCTGACAATACTGTTTATTCTGACAGTGATGGAGCTGGTGTTGTTCATCCTGGTGTCCTTGAGTGTCTTTCAGGACCATATATAATTAATGCTGGATCAATAAATTATGCTACGGGAGAGGTAACCCTAAACTTTGCCGTCACTCCTGCTAATGCTACTCCTGTAGTCGCTTCATTTTATTATTTTCCCGCTCTTCCTTGCATGGGCCTTCGGACTTATGAGCTACCCTTGCAAAATATTAAAAAGACAATTGCTTTTGACCAGAAATATGCCTATGAATACGATCCTGCAACACAAGGATTTATTGAGCTGGTAAGCGTTCCTCCTGTGACTTGGACTGGCAGTGATTCACAGTTATTCTGGACAATAAATTATGCAACAAATGGCAATGGAAATTTATTCTGGGCGACAAATAACAATGTTGGCGCTATTGCAGGGGGAGTTTATGTTCCAAGAGAACCAATTCGATATTACGACTCGGCTTCGTGGACTGATTTTATTCCTGTAGTTGATGGGGCCGGAACTATACTGGCTCAAGCACAATGTATTCTTCCTTTTAAGGGTAGACTTTTAGTCTTTAACACATGGGAAGTCACCGTTGGCGCTGTTCTTACTAATTACTACAATCGAGTTAGATGGTCTTGGGTAGGTGTTCCTTTTGACCAGGTCAATGGCTGGCTTTCAACTCCTGGTGCTGGCGGATTTTTAGACGCTCCGATTAACGAAGCCATAGTCTCTGTCGAATATTTGAAAGACGTTATCCTAGTAAAGTTTGTAAATTCTAGCTGGAAATTAGTGTATACAGGAAACCAAATTATACCATTTATATTTCAGAAGATTGACACTTCTATGGGGTCGATAAGTACATTTAGCATGGTTCCTTTTGACGAGGAAGTACTTTCAATTTCGAATTTAGGTATAACTGAAGATGATTCTTCTGAGCTAGAAAGAATTGATATTAAAATACCAGACTATGTTTTCAAAATTTATCCTAGTTTAGAAAGACCACATGGGATTAGAGATTTTGTTAATGAGCTTGTTTATTGGTCATATACAGATGTAGCAAACTGGGACCCATTAAATGCTGCAATATTTAATAACCAAGTTTTAGTTTACAATTACAGAAACGAATCATTTGCTAAGTTTTCCGACTCTTTTACATGCTATGGAAGGCTTGATATCCCTGGATTAGTCACTGCATACACATATCGTCTTGTTGCAGGAAATCAGCAAGGATTTGTTGTCGCACTAAATCAAGCTTCAGTCCAAGCTTCAATAGCTGCTCCTTTAGTTACAAACGCACCTTCTTTAGCTATTACCGCTATTACTGCTGGTAATCCTATGATTTTGACTGTCCCAAATCATAATTTTAGTGCTTTGAGCAGGTATTGGGTACGGCTTGATGGGATAATTGGGATTGACGAGCTTAATTTTAATATTACTCCAAATATATATTTTGTAGTGAATACAGGAAACCCAAACACCATCATTTTAGCCACATGGAGTATAGCGAACCAAGTGTTTACCCCATTTACCCTTACTTTGTATCCAGGAGAAGGCTATTTAGGAGGAGGAACGTTAACTGTTATACAAAACTTTAATATTTCTACTAAGGTTTTTGCGCCATTTTATGAAGAAGGGAAGCAAGGAAGACTTGGATATATAGACTTTCTTTTTAACAGAACGGTTTTTGGGGAATGTTCTTGTGATTTGTACGTGAATGAAAACCCAAATCCAGTAAACGACCCGATTACTCAAGCCGGGCTTTTAGGAACAAACGTCATTTTAACTAGACCTGAAAACTTACAGTTAATACCTTATGAAGGAAATCAAGCTAAAATATGGCATAGATTTTTCTCTCAATCAATTGCAGAAAATTTTCAATTAACTTTGACCATGAACGAGGATCAAATGTCCCAATATGATGTAGCCACAGAAGATTTTGTAATGCATGCGATGACCTTATATCTATCTCCAACAGCTAGGATGACAGAATGACTGTTTCGCCACTTCTTGATACATATAGAAACATTCCTGTTGAAGATCCCAAACAGCTAAGACAGATTTTAACTCAGACATATACGGATGTAGCTAATGCAGTTAATTTTAAAGAGATTGCTCAATATCAGCTGACTGAGACATTGACAGGGCAGCAGTATTACAATGTCGTCAACCCCTTACAGCCTCGATTTACCTATAGAAAGTGTTTTGAGCTCTTAGCAACCCCTCCAGGAGCAGCTATTGCGTTTGCTCACAATATTGTTCCTTTGACTGGGGTTACATACATAGGTGGGAGCTTTGTTTCGGCAGTTCCTGATTTTCGTCCACTTCCATACGTTGGATTAGCTGCCAATGACTATGTATCAGTCAGGGTAGATTTAGTGAATATCATGATTGATTTAGGGGCAGCAACTTCAGGTATAGCGTCAGGGACTTTGGTGTTAGAGTATTTCAAGAACTAGATAAAAAATTCTGTTTACTGGTAGGATAAGAAAAAAAGGATCTTTATGCCGCATAAGAGAAGCCATGAAAAATTTGGTCAATCAAAGCTTGGTGGTGAACTTAATACTGGTCTGTCTCCTGAGCTAGCTGCAATAGGTCACATGTCAAAAAAAGATTATAAGAGGTTTGAAAGACATGGAGGAGGCAAACATGGTAGTAAATTTGGACTTAGTTGGGTTGACCCTAAATATTTAAAACATGGTGGGAAACATCATCATGGTCATCATGGGTCAGATTCAGACAATGAAAAAATTCCATTATTGACTCATGCCCAAAGAGTAGCTCTCCATGAATATATGAAGCCGGTCGAGCCTGAAAAAATCGAAATGTCGGCTGAGTGGCAACAAGGGAATCAAGAACTTCAAAACCTAGCAAGAGGGGGAGTTCCTTCTTCTCCTGTTGAGGGATCAGCGGTTTCATTCCTTCAAAACTTGCTAAACAGAAATCCTGAAGAACACTATAGAGACTTTGCGACTCCTTTTATGAGACAATTTCGCGAGCAGACTGTCCCTCAACTTTCTGAACAATTTGCTGGATTAAATGCATTGGGTAGTTCTGGCTTCCAAAATTCATTAGGACAAGCTGGAGCAGGATTAAGTGAAAACCTGGCGTCATTAAAAGCATCTTTGATAGATCAACTTCTTTCACAACAAGTTCAGGGATCGAATGTTGGCTTAGGATATGCTCAATTGCCTGCAGCTAGACAAGCTCAGCACGCCAATCTAATCTCACAATCAATGCAAAACTCGATGATGCCACAATCACTTCAACAAGAAGCTAATCGATATGCTGAAGGACTAACCAACCAAAGACAAAACATAGCCATAGGGACACCAAGATTCAATACCGTTATTCCTGCTGAGTATCGTGAAGTAGAAGGAGGAGAAGGAGGGGGAGGGGGAAGTTTTGGGAGTAGACTTGGAGGTGCTGTTGCTGCAGGAGCTGGTACTGCTATTGGGTCTGCTGTAGGAAATATGATTTTGCCTGGCATAGGTGGCATCATAGGAGGCATTTTTGGAGGAGGCGTTGGAAGTGCAGCTGCAGGTTAGTAAAACAATTTATACAAAGAATAGGCAAAAATGGGTGCTGTAATACAACGACATTCAATTCCAATTCAGAAGAAGAGATCAACCTCTAGCATGCTTGGAGAGGCGTTAGGGTCTGGGTTAGGACAAGGACTTAGTAGTGCAACAAATATGTATCTGCAAGGTAAATTTCAAGACATGCTTGCTGAAAAAGAAAACGCTAGAGCTGAAGCTGCTCAAGATTCTTCTGCAAAAGGTCTTTCTAATTTATTTCCTGAACAGCAACGACAACAAATATATAATGGATTAAAGAGTTTGCCTACTTCTCAACACCCACAAGTTGCTAAGTTGTTGTTTGAAAACTTTGGACAGGGAAGTGGCGTTGCTAATGATTACATTACTAAGGGTGGAAGGGCAGCAGTAAGTAATTTACAAGCCGGTCAGCAACAACAACCCCAGCAGATGCAACAACAAGTTCAACCAACTCCTCAAAACATAGCGATGAATATGGACGCGATGCAGAGGATGGGACAAGGATTGCCACCAGGAGTTATGCCAGGGTATCCTCAGGCAGCTGGTGGGCAGCCATTTCTTCCCTTGACCCAGCAAAATCAGCCAGCAATAGGACAAGATCAGAATTTTAGACAGGTAGCAGGTCAACAAGGACAGGTAGAACAGCCAGAGACCCCAGCAGGGGTAGTACCTCCAAAGACAATACAAGAAGCTTCTCCTTCTGGAAATGACGTTGAAGAACCTATCTCTGACAGTGAATTTCGCATTTTATTGTCTCATGCACCAAATAAAAAAATGCAAGACAGAATGGTTGCTTCTAGAAAAATGGAAATGGACAACTATTATAAGTCAAAATCTGCACAACAAGCTGAAGGAAAAAATAGCTTAGCAAGAGAAAAGTTCGAATGGCAAAAAACAGAGGCAGAGAAAAAGCAAACTAGAGAAATCGAAAATAAAGACGTACATGCTTTTATTGGATCAATTGAACACGAAGTAGAGAGTATCCCTTTACAGAAGAATTTGCTTGCTATGGCAGAAAATAGTTTAAAAACAGGGAACTTTGGATTACTTTCCCTAGATAATATAGCAAATTACACAGGTATAGAAGCTTTCAGAACAGCTGAAGGGGAGTCGCTGAGAAACGCTGCAAAAGGGTATTTACTTAGCGACGTAAAATCTCTAGGGACTAAGTCTAATATGATGCTTGATAAACAGCTTATGTCTATCTTACCAGATGTTGGGAAAACCTATGAAGGAAACATGGCATGGGTGGCAGCACAGAAAATGAAGATGGATTTGACTCTTGGTAAGGCTATGTTTTTAGAACAACTTAAAGGGGATTATACAGACAAAAAAGGCAACATTTCCCCTGGCCTGGCTACTGCTGTTAACAAAAAAATGATTGAATATTCTGACTTGATACAGAATAAAACAGCATACAATATTCAGCAAATTCAAGAACAAAATGCTCCTTTGAGAAGCCTAGAAAGCCTTAGGCCTGTAAAAGATACTTTTCTTACTCCAAAAAGAGCTAAGGCGTTGACTGAGAAGGCTGGTGGGGATAAAGAGAAAGCAATTCAGGCAGCATTAAAATTAGGATACAAAATACCTGATAAATCTTTCTGGGAATAAAATGAATAATAAAGAAGAGTATAAAAAAGCAGCAGAGTTTTTTAACTATGCCACTGGACAGAAGGAAGAGACTCCTCAGAAAGATGATAAACAGTATAACAGTGCAGCAGAGTTTTTTGACTATGCTAACGATCAATATAAAGAAAACCTTCCAAAAAGCGCGTTCACAGAAGTCCCCGAACAGCTTTTGAAGAAAACAGCCATGTCAGCAATAGGTGGCGCTGGTGACATTTGGCAAACTATGCATCAACTTCAGCAAGAGTCTAAATCTAGCCCTGTAATTGAAGGACTTTCTCCAGGCGGTCCTTTAATAAACATTCCTGAATCAAAACTGCCAACTTCTGGTCAAATAGGAGAAAAAATTGGATATGCCGAACCTACTACAGGGGCTGGAAGAATTGCGAAAAGAATAGGTTCTGCTGTAGGATCTACTGCTCCATTTGTTTTGGGATCACTAGCTACAGGAGGAGGAGCCGCTCTTCCTCTTCTTGGGGCATCAGCTGTAGGTGGACTGGCTGGAGGAGTTGCAGAAGAATTAGGTGCTTCTGAAGGAGTTGCTACTGGAATAGATATAGCATCGTCTTTAAGCACTGGGGCTCTTTCTGCTGCAAGAAAAGTTCTAAAATCATCTGGTCTTACTGCAAGAGGATTTGAGAACGCAAAAAAATCCTTTAAAATGTCTCATGGCGAATATGAATCATTAGTAGGGAAAGTTGAAGACGAGTCAAAAGATTTAGCGAAAAACTTGTTTTCTAAAAATGAAACATATAAAGAATTAAAGGAAACTCCAGTTAAATTTTATCAGGATTTAGAGAATGGACTGGATAGGGTCAGGATTGCTTCTGAAGCTATGCCTATGAATGTGACAGGGGGTGACATACAGAAAAGTCTGGAAAATCAAATAAACATGAGAAAAAAATCTCCTATTACTCTTAGTGAAGCTGATAAGGCATATACAGGAAAAATGGAGTCTATTTCTAAAGAGTTAGACCCAAACAAAAAACACGGCCTTGATGAGATAGTAAGACAGTATAGAAGTAACAATAAAGATCTTGTAAAGTCTTTTTCTACGAACCAAACTGGCGCTTCATTAGACGGGATTAAAGATGCTTTGTTGGATTATAACAGAGCCTTATCAAGTGAAATACACAGAAAAGTACCTGGTTCTGAGCTAGATAAATTATTTATAAAAACAAATAAAAGATTTGCCGATCAAGCAAATATAGGAAAGATAGACGAATTTATAGATAGCATATTCTCTAAAGATAAAATTAATTATTCAAAAACAAAAGACTATTTTTCTGACAAAGAATTAAGAAGAAAAGTAAGAACTACTTTTGGGGCAGACACAGAGAAAGAATTTAATCAATTAATTAAAGATTTAATAAGCCAAGAAAAAGGAATTGGAAAAATTAGAAAAGCTGAAGGAGGTTCAAAATTATCTCCTTTATATTGGACGAGGAAACTTAAATCTACGTTAGCAATAAGTCCTCAAATAGGGGGGGGAGTTTCTGGAGTGGTTAAAAAGTCCTTGCCATTAGTGGGCGTCAAAAGTAGACAAGGTATTTCTAAAGACGAGACAGAAACATCCATTGATAAGTTGTTGTCTAGATAATCATGAAGAAAGATATTCTAACGTCCAACAAAAAACAAGTATACATACAATAATAAACATATTAATTCTTCCTTTTTTCCTCAATTTTACATAATCTAGTGTGAAAATCTCTAACATCTTCTTTAATAGCAGAGACCAATCCTTCGATTCTCCTATTGTCTTCTCTTGACTCAGCTCTCCATAATTCTAACTTTGTTTCTAGTCTGATATAATCATCTTTTGAATCTTTTCTTAGATACCAGACGAATACCATAATAGCAACTATATATGACAAAGACTGAAAAAACGCTATGTCCATATTAATCCTTTCTCCCTTTCAAATATCTTTCTTCTAATATGCATAGTCTTCCGTGAAAATCTTTAATCTCATCCTTGATTGATGAAATTAGAGCCATTATAGCCCTGTTATCTTCTCTAGCTTCAGATCTTACCCAGAAAAACAAACCACCCATTGTCGCCATAAAAACCAACAACTGCGTCCAGTCCATTTTATCCCCTTGATTTGGTTATATATCCTACCAGAATCAACCAAAGAAACACAAGGCCGATCTCTTCTATAATAAAATCATCCACAGAGTTCCTTAATTTTCTTGTTCAAAAGTCTAATTTCTAAATGCGTCATCTTTCTGTGTTTCTGCATCTCGAAAATCTCTTCATTACAAAAATTCTTAATATATACAAACCCTCCCCACAACATCAATACGTTCAAAAAACCTATCGAAAACACAAATAGCATACCCATAGGTTGACCTCCATGTCTCGCCTAAAGATACTCTTGTAAAATAATTTTGACACTACCTTCGATTCGTGCTATCTTAAAGAAAAAAATACCATTAACCCAGAGGTACAATATGGTAAAGCGTCTACAAACTCAGACTCAATCTTCATATGGGCTTCCACAGCCTACTGTAAACCAGTTTCCAACCCCAATCATATCATCTAGAGATCCAACTACTGCTGATACTGGATATATTCTTGGACAAATCTGGGTTAATAAGCTAGCCGGAACGATGTGGGGAATGACATCAAACTCTGGTGGTGTTGCTAATTGGGTAGTTATGGGAACCCTTACTAATGTGTTTACCACTATAACAGCAGACACATATCTGACCGGGGACCTTGCTCTTCAGTCAACACTTATAGCTAACGCTTGGGATGCTATAGGAACAAATGCAGCTATCGACCTCAAACTAACTCCTAAAGGCACCGGTGACGTCGCTGTTGTGACAGGATATTTAGATATTCTAGAGGTTGGTAGTGGGATAAGTATTGCTGAAGGCGCTAATGGAAGAATGGGATCAAGCACTCTAGTTGCAGGGACCAAGAGTATAGCCATCGCCTCAGTCACGGCAAACACTCGCGTTTTCTTGACCAGGACAACAGCAGGAGCAGGGGCTGTCGGGTTTTTAGTTTCGGATGTTTCTGTCCCAGGCACATTAACTGTAAGTTCTGTTGATGCCTTAGGAGTCTCCGCGGCTACTGATACATCGTCTTTTGACTATCTATGCATCGAAGCTCTGTAATTTAGGTTTAAAATGAGTAATTTAGGAATTAAAGTATTCTATGAGCCCCTTAGGTCTATAGATTCAGCAATATTTACAGGTGCATATCAAGCTTTAGGAGCGCCATTAGTTCACTCTCCTTTTCTGATAAAGCTTGTTAACACGTCAACTATGCCAGTCACAATTAGTTTAGACGGAGTCACTGATGACGACATATGCCCACAAGGAAGTTTTTATCTTTACGATGAAGGCGCTAATGCATCTAGAGGATCTGTATTGGCCTTCAAAGCAAAAACCCAAGTTTGGATAAGAGGTAATGCAGGAGTAGGTAGAGTGTATTTAGTTGTCCAGTATGTAGGAGGCTAAACATGTCACAGGCAGGTATAATTAATGCTTCAGGGATACCGACAGCTGCAACAACTTATGTAACTGACGCAGGGGTGGCGACGCCAGCTCTTAACGTGTTGAATATAGTAACACAAGGGGCGGGACTTCTAGGAATACAGACGGCTGCCGCGGGCAACGTAATCACTATAACAACCACTCCAGCAGCAGTAGAAGGCGGTATAACGACTATTGATGCCATCACGGCTGACCCTGTTGTTATGAATCTTGGCGCTCTTCCAGCAACTTATTGTTTTAACATAATTGTAACGGCGTTTAGCAATACCAATAGTCTAGGGGCTCCATCACCACCAGTAGGGGCAGGGTATGGAATTGTAGCAGCAGTTAGAACTACTGGAGTTGTTTCCACTCTAATTCCAAATCAAGCTATTGATGAGATGGAAGAGGCGGCGTTAATTCCATGTGATGCGTCTGTGGTAGTTGTAGGAAACAGTGCAATTATTCGTGTGACAGGGGTGCTCGGATTGACGGTTCAGTGGAATGTCGTTGCTCAATATACATATGTCTAATAGGAGTTTTTATGCCCGGATTCAATAATGGTGTTGTTTATGCAGATAATGTGAGGTTTGATGGGACTCAATACCCTGGTCAGGTAACAACAGATGGTCAGTTGTTGATAGGTTCGACAGCATCTCCCCATATCAAGGTAGGAACATTAGCAACAAGTGCTGGGCAAGGTCTTTCGATCACTCCTAGCTCGGGATCGATTAACATAAGTGGAGTCAATGCCTCTACTAGTGTTAAGGGAGTGGTTGAACTAGCCACAAGTTCATTAACTTGTCAAGGGGTAGATACCACTACTGTCACTACTCCTGCTGGGATTAATTCATTAAAAAATTACACAGACATAGTTTTTAATGAAAGCCCTCTAGCACAACTGCTAAGCATCACGGGGGCAGTAGCTTCAGGGAATAGTGGTGCAACAAACAATCTCATGTTCCAAGCCGGAGAGATTCTTAATGAATATATGATTGCAACAGCACCTAGCGCTGATTGTTTGCCTGTCATGGACTCGATTGGGTTAAATATGGGGTGGTCGTTGATACAAAATAACGGTGCCGAATTTAACTGGGGGATGTTTACTAAATCCAAGCATGCTTACACAATAGGTACCTCTCCAGCCTTTTTCCTAGAATTTAGCATCAATGCCACTGACGTGACTGACTCTCCAATACTATGTGGATTTAGAAAACAGCAAGTTTGCGATCCAGACTACACGACTTATACAGACTATGCTTTTATCGGGTTGGATGCAGTGATAAATCCAGGAACAATGATCATCGAAGATCGACTTGCTTCTGGAGTTGCTGTTCCAACTAACACTACAAATTCATGGAACAACTCAGAAACTCACGTTCTAAGAATCAACGTAAGTGCTTCCGGGGTAGTTACTTACCTAATAGATGGTGTAGCGCCAGTAGTTACACACGCCTTCACATTCGCTCCTGCAACTGTTGTTTCTCCCTGTTTAGTATTTATTCATGGTGTCGCGGTTCCTTCAGCTATGCATCTAATCAGCGTAAAGGCTGGCTTACAATAGGTTACAAATGCCTGGGTTCAACAATGGAGTTGTCCACGCAGACAACGTAAGATTCGATGGTGGGTCTTATCCTGGCGAGGTCACAACAGATGGTCAGTTGCTTATTGGATCTAGTGTAGCACCTAATATTAGAGTGGCCACATTAGCTGCGACTATAGGGCAAGGGGTTTCTGTTTCAAATGGACATGGAACAATTACTATTGCTGGGATAGATGCTACTACCTTATCTAAAGGGGTTGTTCTACTAGCCACAGACCTTGAAACCATCGCCGGAGTTCTTGCTACTGTTGTAACAACCCCATCTAATCTCACTGCAAAATTAGGTTTACAAACAGCAAACTCTTTTGTTTACGGACAGGGCTCTTCAAGCGCCCTAGGTTGGACGAACGCAGCCACAGATGGGCAAATACTAGTCGGGAGTAGTATAGGGCCTCCTACAGCGACTAATATATCTTCCGGAACAAACGTCTCTGTTGTAAACGCGCATAACAGTATAACAATCAACTCTACAGGAGCAGTCGCTTCTACTTTCGACGCTGACTCAGGATCTGCTACTCCACTAGTTAATGTTCTAAACATCGATGGAGGAACATCAGTTGGTGGGCAGGCAACTAACATCAACACCATTGGCTCGTCGAATACAATTTCTGTCTGTCTCAACAATTCTATCTCACAGCCCAACACAAACTCGACAGGAACTCAAGGACTTTATTCTTTAGGTGGCGATAGGTTTATACACAACTATGGTACAGGGAGTACTTATGTAGGGGATAATGCCGGGAATTTGTCCAATACAGGTGTAAACAACACAGGAATAGGGATCACGGCACTCACAAGCATTACATCTGGACTAAACAATACAGCTGTAGGCCAAGGTGCAGCTCATGACATGACAACAGCGAAAAACTGCACTGCTGTTGGAATAAATTCAATGTATTTCTCTGGATCGATCGGGGAATATAACACAGCTGTAGGTAGTCGTTCTGCCCAGACAATGTCATCTAACAACTGCACTGCCATAGGATCGAGTGCCTTGCAAACTTGTTCAGGGGATGACAACACTGCTGTAGGGGCGTCTTCTTTGCTTTCAACATCTGGCACTGATAATACCGCTATAGGATATTTGTGCATGGGTGGAGCCGTTGTTTCAGGGATACAGAATACTTCCGTTGGAAAGTCATCATGTTATCAGCTGTCATCTGGTGGTGGAAATACAGTCACAGGATTTGAAGCAGCTTCTGGGCTACAAACTGGTACCTATAATGACGTCTATGGCGCTGAAGCACTTAAGCATCTATCGACAGGCAGCTCTAACATTGCTATTGGATCTTCATCAGGAAATAATTACACAACAGCAGAAAGCTCAAACATACTAATTAGGAACCCTGGAGTCCTTGGAGAAAACAACGCAATCCATATTGGCACACAGGGATCGACTAGTGGACTGCAAAATTCTTGTTACATTGCAGGCATAAACGGGGTGACGATTGCTTCCCCTGACCTGGTAACAATAAGCACAACCACCGGTCAACTTGGTGTCACTGGGGCAGTTGCTCTCTCATACCCAACACAATCAGGAACAGCGACGCCAGCATTAGGCTCTCTT
>Ga0209777_10002219_pt1 | contig 26090 bp, 26 predicted proteins | sample FrelakmetHBP12HB_FD_187147 | JGI IMG/M metagenome (GOLD analysis project Ga0209777, IMG submission 187147) | Freshwater lake sediment microbial communities from the University of Notre Dame, USA, for methane emissions studies -HBP12 HB (SPAdes)... | ecosystem: Environmental > Aquatic >... | reverse complement strand
TATCAATAAAAAGAAAATTTTAAAAATTGTTGATGTTGCCAATCAATACGACGTAGCTCCAAAAATTGTTTTCGGTGCAATTGGGAACCTTCAGAGGAATGGTTATGAAATTTCTATGGACGATACTCATATTTTATTAGATGGTAATGTTGTTCGACCCGCCCACACAGTCGATCAGATCGCAACAGATGACATTATTTTCGCAGTAGCATCAGATCTTCACTTCGGATCTAAACATTGTCAAATTACGGCGCTGAAGGCATTTTGTGAAGAATGTAAAAAGCGCGGCGTTAAGCATATTCTAGTTCCTGGAGATATCGTCTGCGGATATAATGTTTATGCAGGTCAAATGCAAGATCAATATGCAGTTTCTTCAGAAGACCAACTTAATTCTTTACTTACAAATCTACCCGACGGCTTTGAATGGTATATGTTGGGTGGCAATCACGACTATTCCTTTGTCTCGAAGGGGGGTGGTTATAACATAGTTAATGCAGCAGCTAATATGAGATCTGATATTCATTATATTGGATTCGATGTTGCAAGTGTTCCACTGTTGACTGGTGTTGATGCCACACTGATTCATCCAAGTGGAGGTGTTCCTTATTCCTATAGTTATAGACTACAGAAAAATGTAGAACAGGTCGCATATGCAGAATTGTATAAAATGGCGTCTGGTGCTGGAACAAAACCAACTGTAAGATTTGTTTTCTCTGGACATTTACACATTCAAATCCAGGGGATGTTTGGATCTATCTTTGGTGCACAGTGCGGATGTTTTGAAGGTCAAACAAATTATCTTAAGCGCAAGGGTTTATTCCCACATATTGGTGCGTATATCATTGAAGCATCATTGAATAAGAGCGGACTTCTTAGAAACTTTGATGCAAAATTTTATATGTATGATGAAATTATAGACGATTACAAATCATATTCTCATAGTATGCATTCAAATAAAAAGGAAACTGTTCTTAATCCGATTCTCTAATAATAAAAAGGCTCTCAAAACGAGAGCCTTAATATTTTTTCTACTAGGACTTAGAACAAAATTAAAAGATAACGTTTTTTGGAGACTAATAGATGTCCGAAGATCAGAAAATTATTATAACTGAAAAATATGGTCCCAGCTGTATTCAATCTAGTATTCATAAGAGACCATGCCCCAGAAAACCAGAGGGTTTTGTTGAGATCTATTCTACAGATAAGGATGGAAATTCTGAGCAATTAATAGGAAAAAGTAATTTAGTTGTTTATTCTGGTAGAGAATGGTTAATCTCCAGGGCATTTAATATTCAAAATCCACACATTGATTCCTCTAATGCAGAGGCAATCTATTGGATTGGAATCGGTAATGGGGGTTGTGAAATTGCAAATCCTCTAATGCCAGTACCTCCCGCAAATGATAATACTGGGTTAAATTCAGAAATAGCTTTTACGAGTTCTGCCTCACCCGATTACGCTGATTATCGACCGGGATCTGGCTATTATAAAAAAGTATTAGATGCTATTACATTTGAGCAAGATGTTCCAAATGATAATAAATATTTAGTTGCTAAAGTTAATGCTACTATAAGTTCGGGAGACGCTGTTGGTTATGCCATCAACGAGGCTGCATTATTTACGGCAATGAGTGGAAGTGGTGGTTGGGGCGGACCTTTCCATTTATTTTCAAGAGTAACTTTCGCATCAATTATAAAAGTTGTAGATGTAAGATTAATATTTTATTGGTATATTTACGTATAGATAAAAAATATCAATGAAGCTAGACTTTATTAAATATAATAAATTTAAAAATTTTTTAAAGGACGCAACTCATCCACGCTTTAATTTCCCGCTTGCTCTGCGTATAGAGCAAGTTCAACTTTTAAAATATTTATTATCGCGAAGTATTATATATTATAAGCACGAAAATAGAAATTGTGGAATATCAACATTATTACAATATTTTACAATATGGAATCTAGTATTTAATTCTAAGGATATTTTATTTTGTCATTCTGAATATAATAGATGTTGTAGCAATGCAGACATTATTGCAGGATTAGTCAGATCATTATTTGGTATAAGTATTTCTGAAAATTTAATGAATAAGCGAGCATGGGCAAATATTAAAATTTCACAAAATAATTTAATTAATACAACCAATGTAATGGATTCAAGATTAACCATTGATAAAAAAAATACTATACTTATTATAGATGATGATAAAAAATTTAAAGCTATAAATGTATGTTTAAAATTAAATCCAGTCTTAAATGAATTCTATATGAGTATAGTAATAGAACCACAAACCTAAGTATTTTCTGTTTGAGAATTAAAGACGTACTTTTTGAATGAGAACAAAATATAAACATAAATTATCTTTTTTGGAGAACAAATATGGCAAACAATATTTCACCCGGTGTATATACTAATATCATAGATCTCAATAGTTACATTCAAGAAGTTCCATCGACTGTTGGTCTTATGTGTGCTTTAACGCCAAAAGGACGTGATAATCAATTAGTATTAGTTGCTTCACAGGCAGATTTAATCTCTGAGTGGGGTACTCCTAATATTGGTAATTTTGGATCTCTTGGAAAATCATTAGGACAGTGTCATTATTTTGCATATAATTTCTTAGGTGAATCTGGATCGCTTTATTTTATGAGATGTTTACCAGAAGATGCAAATTTTGCAAGTATTGTTATTTCTGGAGAATTGCAGCCAACAGATACATCGGCTACGATCCTAATCAGCTATGCTGACAATAGACAAACACTACTACAATTACAATCTTCTTTAGAACCTCTTAATCACGTACACCCACTTTGTGTTTTATATCCAATTGGGCGTGGTGAATTCTATAATGCTCTCGGTGTAAGATTAACTGCTCATGCAAATCCTATGATTAATGATGTATATGTCATGGATATATACGAACGGCAATCTAGTGGTTTGGATGCTGTTGTCGAATCATTTGAGGTATCATTTGATCCCGAATCTATCGATCAGAGTGGAAATTCTTTATGGATTACTGATGTTTTAGAAACTTATTCTAAACTTTTAAGAGCCATAATGATACAACACGATGGAGAATATTCTTCTGGATATACTCTTTTAACACAGATATTCGATAAAAATATTGGAAGAGTTACTGTTGAAAATGCACCAGTTGTTCTTGGTGGTCAGGCTACTATTATAGATGATAAACAAAACTTCCATGATTGGGAAAATGAAACAGAGCATGGAAATGCAACCTTTATGGTAATCGCTAAAGATGCATTTGGAACAGAGATATATGGTTGGTTGGGAGCTTCTCCAGATGTTACTGGAACTACCGTTCATGTGTTTGATGGTAGAGATTTAACATATGCTGAAAGAGTCTGGTCGGGCGATGTTGCTAATTTCCGTCCACACACCACAATCTCATATAGAATTAAGGAATCTAATACATCTATCGCAGATGCTTGGATCGATAATCCAATTGCTCCTATGAAAGGTGGGTCAGAAGGATCTATTAAGAATAGTATGGGATTATATGATTCTGTAAATTCGAACATGATATTGGCACAGGCATTTAATGGAACGTTACTTAATCCTATTACAAATTCAGTCGAAGACTTAGTTCTGGATTCAGAAGGTGTGGGTTTCAATGTTATTTTTGATGGTGGTTATTCTTCAGATGTTAAGACGCAGATTGTAAATCTTGCTATGACTCGCCAAGATTGTATTGCATTTATAGATAATGGCGATAATGCTTCTGTTAATATTTCATTGGGTGCTCGTAATGGGGATAATCCGTATAATACTGATCTTGTTTCAATATATGAATCTTATAATAAAGTATATGATTCTTTTACTGGAAAAGATATATGGTTTTCACCAATATATCATCTATCATATCTTGTTCCAAGAAATGATAGGATCGGTGAATTATGGTATGCCGTAGCTGGCTACAATAGAGGTTCGATTGGATCGGCCAAAGCTTTAAGATTTTCTCCAAAACAATCTGAGCGAGATGCTATGTATTTGTCGCAAATCAATCCTATCGTACATTTTAGTAATGGATATGTTCTTTTCAGCCAATTAACATCGCAAACAAGACTATCTCCACTTCAAGATGTTAATGTAGTAAGATTAGTATTATATATCAAGAAGGCCTTAGAAGGATTCTGCAGAACATATTTATTTGAACAGAACGATGTTATCACATGGAGTTCTATTGGAAGTACTGTTAGTTCTTTCTTAGAAACCTTAAAAAGTAGACGCGGTCTTTCAAGTTATTCAGTCGATGTTGGTGCCACTGATTATGAACTTAAAACTAAGCGTTGCCATGTTAATATAATTCTAACTCCAATAGAGGCTTTAGAACAGATAACTATTAATTTATACATAGCTTAATCTAAAATAGATTTCTATTAAAAAAATAGGACACTTTATAAAGTGTCCTATTTTTTATTCGTTAATAACGGAGAACAATTTTATCCAATAGATTTATTGGTATAGCCATATTGGTCATTTGAGTGCCTGCAATCGTAGCTTCGACTATTCCAATAACATTACAATCTTCATCAACTAAAGGCCCCCCACTATTGCCCGGAGCAATTGGAGCAGAAAATATAATCTGTCCCAGTGGATCTAATGAACGATCAATAATTCCACTTATAATCCCAACTGTGAATATTGAAGGAATTCCTTTTGGATTTCCTCCTACATATATTGTTTGGCCTATCATTATATCATCGCTATTTCCTAATTTTAAAACCGATGGAGCAATATTATCAGTTGCAATAACTGCAATATCATTGGTCTCATTTTTATATACAATCTTACGAATTTCATATTCTTTATCTATTTTGCCGTTTATACATACAGATATTTTAACATTTGGAACTTTAAGTGCGGTAGCGACAACATGATAACATGTTACAATAGTACCGGCCTGAATAAAAAATCCACTCCCAATACCCATAATGCCTCTGTTACTATCCCGCAATATAATATAGGCTGTTGCGGGAAGAACTTTTTGTGCCACTTCAGTCGGATCAATAAAATGTGCGCACGATGTTAGTGTTAAGCTAATCAATACTACTAATAGGATAATTCTAATTTTTTCGTTTCTCACGACATACTCCATATTACTTTTTATTTTTTTGGAAATATTGATCTAATATCATTAAATATTGTGTTTAATTGTATACATTTTGATCGTCCAGTTTTACACCAATAACAAAAATGTTCACAGTTGTTAAAGAAAATATTATACAAATTCTCACCAAGTCTACCCTTAGCTCTTTTTACGACTTCATCTGGTGAAAATAATACTCCATCATAATTTACAATTTCAATATCAGACCCACCGTAACGAATAAATTCTGATGTCGAGTCTATTCCGACTATAGAACTTTTTGGATCTTTCCCTTTTATAATCTCCCCTCGATATTGTATAACTTTTCCATTTCCAATATCAATAGCGTGATGATAAAATATACCGTATCTTAATACTCTAATATGGTCCCCTCTCATAAAAATCCTCCAGCTTACGAATATAATGATTTATAGAAATAGGAAAATAATTTATTAATTAAATCTTTCGATGGATCGAATCCATCAAGATCATCATCTTTGGGAATTATATCTTTTATGATAGAGTGTGTAATGCCGATATATGGTTGATCGAGCCCCTCTTCATGTACCCATCGTGCTAATAAGATATTGGGTAGTGAAATTCCATCAGCATCTATCATATACAATATATCCTCAAATCTTACTCCCAGGACAAAATGATGTTCCACCTTAAATATATCGTATACAGAATATATAGTTGTCCTGGGTATAAACGGTTTTAATGCCTTTGCAAATTCGAAACATACTCCATCTAAAGGACCACAACCAAAATGATCTGAACATATTTTATATAACTCATTATTTTCTATAACATATTTTTGTAAAAAATTAGCAATTGAAAAATGTGTAGTTAATAGTTTAGATTGCATATGGTTATGGTCTCCTAAATTAAATATTCTATTACTCTCTATTAAGAAATATATATAGAGTTTGGTTTTTAAAACCATCAGAGCACGCCCTTTTCTTTAAACGTATGAACAAAATTAAAAGAATTGATATGAATAGATTAATTGAAGAATACATAAAGAAATTAAATCGGGAATCGGTATTCCCAATGGATTCTCCACACATGATTAAGAGATCTAAATTAAAGTATGTGGATTTGGATGCTATTGGAAATAAGTCACTACATCCAAAAGAATTAGAACATAAAAATAAACGAAAACAACAATTTATTTGAGGGAGATACACAATATGGACAATCCGTACATAAATTTAGCAGAAAATTTAATCACGAAAGATTTTGGCGGTCGATCTAAGGGAAGTGCAGAACCACTTATTACAGGTTATCACTTTATTCAATTTGCAAATTTGCCCGGGGGGCTAATGACTTCATATAACAATAATAGATCAAGTGGTGTTCCTGGTAGAATGCAACTCGGTGAACGACAGATGATAGATATTTTATCTGCAGCTGCTCTTCAAGTTACCACGCCAGGAGGAAGATTGAATCATGTCGATCTCGTTGGTTTGGGCGGTATTAAGTGGACAGTCCCGACTAATATTGATTATGACACATCATTTAATATTAAATTTTTAGAATTTAACAATACCCCAATTTTTAATATCATTCATTCTTGGATAATGATGATCCGTGATTATCGTACCGGAATATCTTCATTGACTGACGGTGACAACAGATATAATAAAACGAATTATTCTGCCACTGCATACTATTTTACACTTGCGCCAAATTTTCAAGATATAAACTATTACGCATGTTTTGATGGTGTATATCCAATTACAGATCCCCATCAGTTATTTGGATCAAATGTGGAAGATATAAATAAGTTAGATATTGAGATTGAATTTAAATTTGATTATCTATGGACAGATCCTTGGGTGTATAAACAATGTCAGGGGATTTTATCGAATGTTAGAAATACAATTGCTGTTAATAATATGACTAAACCCCTATAAGGATGACACCATATTATGAATTTATGTATAATTAAAAAACTTGCTGGTGGGATTATATATGAATCCCACCTATCTACTATAGATAAGATATCTGCATTATCTGATATTTTAAATATGACAGAATCGACGCAAGTTATCAATTATATAAAAGAAGCGGTTAAATTAAATTTATTAAAAGATCCTCGCGCAAAAAATGGAATAAAATCCCTCAGTTCTAAAATATTTGGAAAACATAAAACATTGGCGTTGGGAATTGGCGCATTGGTTGGTTATAAATTATTAAAAAATGTTATCAACCCATGTCAAAGATTGTGCAAAGGAGATAACTCCTGTTTGAAACGATGCGCCAAAACAAACAAACTAATCGTGGCAATACAGAGATTACAAAAAGTAAATTGTAACTTGACAACTCAACGAGCAACATGTCAAAGAATTAAAGATGAAAAGATCGATAAATTACAGCAAGAATTAAACGAAATCTAATTTTTAAAATGAGAAGGAGTGAATAGATGTTTACGGGATTTAAGAATATTGCAGTACCGGTATATGAGGTTATTACACCACAGTCACATCTAAGATATACAGTCAGGTCATTGAGTGTTGGTGAGGAAGAGCGGTTAAAGGGTAGTCTGTTAAGTTCTGGGAAAGTTGCCGATCATTTAAATAAATGTATTTTTGATGTTTTGGTTGATAAACCTGAGAGTATAACCGATTATAAATCTTTTTTAGAAAATACAACGATAAAAGATAGAGATGCATTACTATTCGGGTTATATCATGTAACCTACGAAGAGATTAGAAATTATATAGTCAAGTGTCCAAATTGCCAAAAAGAATCAAAGCTTACTGTAAAGGCAAGTGATATGTTTGGCTATAAGATATATCCCCTTGAGAATATTCTTACAGCAGAAATTGCAATTCCTCTTCCAGCTACTACCGGAGTTACGGCATATCTTAAACAGCCTACGCTAGTGGATGAAGATGAAATTTATCGTAAGGTTAATACTGCAATTTATCCAATTAACGTGGCATTGCAGACTATAGTTATTTCCAAATTTGAACAGGATATTCTGGAGTCTAAAGCTCCTATTGAATGGACAGATAGAAACGATATAATTGATGCATATACTGGATTAAGACCGAAAGATAAGCGAGCTATTGTGGATGCATATGCAGACGCATTCGGTCAGTATTGCATAGAATTGAATATGAAATATTCATGTCAATTCTGTGGATATTCAGATAAGACGGAGGTAGACCTAGTCGATAATTTCTTTCGCATGGTACTCTCTGCCTAAAGAAATAGATGAATATCGGAAAAACCTACGCCTGAATATTTATGCTTTAATGGAGACTGGAAGACAATCATATGGGTCTATAATAGAAATGCCAGTGATCGTCTTTCAGGGATATATTCAATGGAAAAATGAATTAGAATCGGAGAAGGCAAAAATTTTAAATAATGGTATGAAAAAATAATGGCCAATCTAATAGATAGATTCAAAACTCAAGTTATCGGCTCATCTGGAAAGATTTTTGACTATCTACCAGTTATTTCTCCGAGTGGAGACTTTAAACGTATTTCCGATATAGATGTTTTGATAAATTCGTATTCTGTAATATTACAGACGCCAAGCCGTACGTATGATCATGATCCTGAATTTGGTTGTGATCTACATCGGTTTATCTTTGAACCTGCCGATGGTATTACAAGAATGGAAATTGATAACGTGATACGTAATCAGTTATTTGCATTAGAACCTAGAGCAAAATTAAAAACATTTGATGTTACATATTATAAAGACGGAAAAGGTTTTTTATTAACAATAATAGTATCATATAATAGACAAGAAAAACAAGTTGCGATTCCTATAACATCGAGTTCATGACATGCAAAATTATAATAGAATATATGATTATTATTATGAATTTTGGAAAACTATTTATGAGGTCTATGCCAGACAGGGTATAGCTTATAAGACCACATATTATCGTATTAATACCACAGACACTGTATGGGATAATGATAGTGGGTTTGGTGGTCCATATGAAATTATTGGACCATTATCTGGATTAAAATGGGATAAAATTTTATTTCTTCCAATATATTTTATAAGTGAATTAGCATCTCAGTGGGATGCTAGACCAGAAGGTTTCATTAATCCTGGAGAAATAGACATAACTATTCCTAGTGATTATGGCTTTACACCACTAGTTGGTGATATGCTTAAATTGGATGAATATTATATTGATAAAGCTAGAGATGATAATCCAATTTTTATTATATCTGGAATTAAAAAACAAACCCACCAAGATTTAGCTTACTGGCAAGTTCATTGTAATTTAAGAGAAAGTAAAACTACAGAGGATCTTGATCTACAAGTTAAGAATACACTTGTGTTTTACGACTATGATAAAAAGATACATACGCTTAATGATTCTATTTCGCTAACACGCATTTTAAATAAAAATCAAATAATTAGTGATCGCTTAAAGCATCTATATGATAGAAATAGCGGTCTCTATTTTATATAGGTGGTTATGATATGGCAGATACATCTATTAGTTCACAAGTATATATTTCTAGAGATCAAATTAGAAATCAAATAATCTCCTCCGTCAATGACTATCTAGAACTTGGAAATGTAGATCTTGCAAAATCTTCATTTCTATCATTTATCATTAATACAATATCAACATTAACTTCAAATTTATTTTTTTATAATGTATCAACATATAGAGAGTTTTTTTTAACTACTGCACAGTTGCCAGAAACCATATATAATTTATCATCTTTCCTTGGATATACACCCAAGGGTGCAGCCTACTCAACGGCATATGTATTAGTGGGGTTTCCAATGGGTTTCTACGATCCAGGCTCCCCATCTGCAACATTTACATTACCAGAAGGTTTTAATTTTTATGCCGGGAGCATGCTATTTAAAACATATTATAGAACTCAGATTACAGTAACAAATAATGAAACTGTTACTGCTAAGTTAATATTAGATGATAATAGAGAAGTTGATCTGCCGGTATATATTGATACAACATCAAATCCTGTAGTATTTTATATAACCCTTCCAACTAACCAAACAGCATCAGATAAACAGCAGCTACAGATACGATCAGATTTACAACCTTATGTATTTACTAGCGTTGATTTAATTTTTGATGATCAATTATCATCGATTTCAGTTGCAGTTGGCAGTGAAACTAATATTTATACCCAATATCCAAGTGTATTCCTAATACCAACTGGTGAAAAAGGTTTTGTATCCGAGAAAAAATCTTTTGGAAGACGATTATATTTTGGAAATGGATTTATAGGTGTACAGCCTCCAGCCGGTTCAACGGTATATGTTAATTATTCCACCACAGCTGGTGCGGCTGGAAATGTTATAACTGGAACGATTACATCTGGAGATCGTATTTATGTAGAATTAACAACCGGAGAAGTGAGAGTTGTTGACTATACATGTACTAACACATCACCATCATCTGGGGGTGTGGATGAGGAATCATTAGAAAACATTCGAACGAATGCGATTCAGAATATAACATCTTTATCTAGGTTAGTATCGGAAAAAGATTTTCAAAATATCAACGTTATCATTCCAAATTCTCCATTTGGAGCAAATTCCTCTCCGATATTAAAAAGATCTGACATTCGATTTAACGAAATACAGTTATATACAACGTTAATGTATCTTAATAATACCGTACCGACTAAAAATATTTGGTATTCGATAGATAGTTCTGTCAATAGGATACCAAAATACAGTGCACTATTTTTTAATTCCGAATTTTATTATAACGTTTTTGATTTAGTAATAGATAGAATTAATAATTATGCATATTATGAATATGTTGTTGAGGATATATTATTAAGCCCGGTCTTAGTTTCTGTTAGCGATCCATATTATACAAGTATCGTTTTGCAAACGTTGGGGGTATCAAATTCTTCTGGAGGATCCATCGATTTTACGTATAATTATACTGGAACGGATTCTACAGCATCTTGTTATTTTATAATAGAAGAAACTGGTCAACAGTATGCTATGACAAATGATTCAACGAATCATTGTTTTAGATATACATTCTCATCATATACTGAATATCCTCAGGGAACAACGACAGCATTATTTACATTAAACAAATCAGTATACGGTATGCCGGTTCCGGTATCTGACTATAGAACAAATATATTGGTGACACAATTATTAAACCTATCAATGATTTCCAATGTTGTACAAGATTCGACATCAACAGATTCTATTATTTATGATATTCCAACTATAGATAAAAATTATTACGATAATTTAGTAGATAAAAAAGATTTTGAAGGCCTTTGTATACAACCACTTGTTTTATCTCAATATTTTGAAGGGTACAGAATGTTAACAGATTTTATTAATTTAAAATTTGCAGATACAACTGGGGCGTTAATCGGCATGCAATTAAATAAGACAAATAAAAGACCGGTTAAAGATTTTGTATTAACGCAACCGAGTAATCCTATTGTTGGAGATAGGTATATAGTTGATCCCGAATCTACATATAATAGTGATATGATATCTCATAGAAATTGGTATATGCAATGTCAACGAATTATTCTACCGGGTTTAGCTCAGTGGGAATATATAGAGCCGACTACAAATGATGTCATTCTCGTTGAAAATAAAGATGCTCAATATATTTTTTCCGGAACGGCTTGGATAGTTCCGCAATATACAATTCCACTATCTATAAATATTGAAATATACAAATCGGCTGATTATTATGGGTCTGATCGTGATCTTATACAGTTAGTTAAAACTTCGCTATTAGATAAATTTACTTCAAAATTTGGAATTAATTCTATAATCCGAAGATCTGAGGTAATTAGTTGCGTTCACAATGTAAGCGGTGTAGCATATTGTCATCTAATAGATCCAAAAACTGATATATTCTTTAATTTTAATCTTAATAGTTTTACAAGAATTCAATTATTAGAATACTCTCCTGAGTATATTTTCTTCGCCGAAAATACTATTTCGGTAAAGATTATCGCATCGTATTAAAATAGTGACCGACTACCTGAGCTAACAGATGGGTAAGCCGGTCACTACTTTTTAACATTTTCTATATAGAATTTAAACTGTTCGAACCATTCCTCGTTTGAGAGCTCTTCTGGAAAAATATCTCTATCATCAGTGGAGGATTTTTCTTCCCACCAAAGTTCAAAGTTTTTCAATTCGTGTATTTTTTTAGTAGTAAAAACATGCAACTTCGTGCCGTCATTCATATTATCTCCCAATATTCTCTAAGTAATATATACAATTAATTAATTTTTGTCCACAACAAAATATAAAAGGATTGGTGTTCCGCATAATGGAAGATCTTCTAAAGAAATCTAAAATTAATAAAAAAGAATTAAAAAATTATATTTTTAATCATGTTGCAACTGAAATATCAAACTTATCAGAGTCTTGTTATAGGCCGGGATTTGAAAGAGCGTCTCAGGAACTATTAAAGCGTATTGGTTTAACTGAACAGGATATGAAAAAATTTTCATCTACATTTTATGAATCACTTGGTGATAAGACAGAATTTTATATTTTAAAAGATCCAGGTACATCCACCATACTATTTTTAATGCATTATTTTCTACAAGAAAATGATAAAGAAACCTATTATTATCTTAATATATTCTTAGTGTTAAAATTTTATTTATCTTGGTATAGTAGATCTTTTAAAACTTTCTGCAATCCGGGATTATTCGATTTAGCATTACAACACCTCTCTCCAAATCATATGTATTCTCAGAAAAAAGGTATTCCAACAGCCTTAGTTTATTTAGCTAGAACTATGGCAGATAAACATGAAAAAATTTTAAATGATTTCAATAATCCAGATCTTATATCAAAATATGTTTATGAATTAATGAATCGTGTAAAACAAAGTTTTAAGAGTTTTTATGATATGTATAAGACTTTATTTGAGAAGGGTCAGCGTGGATTTAAAGCGCCGAAAGAAACAGAAGAAGGTGGTTCTGAATTTAAAATCGGAATCATTGAGTCTGGAATAGATAAGGTGGCTTTTAGGGTTATTGAAAATATGTTGGTGTATAAACAGGTTGATCAGCCTGCTTTTAAAAGCGCCCTTTTAATGGGGCCAAAAGATGAATCGTTATTACATCCAATCATCAAAGAATTGGGCAATCTTAAATATGAAAAACATATCAAAGTTATAACAATATCTTTCTTATCAAAGGCGTCAAATACATCTGACTTATGTGGAAAAAATTTCGTAAATTTTGTATCTAGCCTATTGGCCGTAAAACGAAGTAATCAACCAATTTTTCAAAAAGAAGTAGTTTCTCTATTAAATTTAATTATAGAAAATATAGGTTCGAATACATATAATACACTTTCACAACAGATAAAATATCAAATATTAAAATTTTTTTCGTTTTATATAGCTTTATATATTAGACATGTAGTTTGTGGAAAAAAATAGTTATTATTATACTCCGTCGGGGGGATTGGGGGGGACAACAGTGGAAGGTATCGCTGCCCTTTGTTCTGTCCCAGATCCACCAGTTGCCTCCCCGGTCGGAGGTGAAATTGGTGTCAATTTTGCAATATAGTCAAGTGCTTGTCCTTCAAGATTTAATGGGCTCGTGATATTACCAATATAATCATTCAAATTTGTTCTGTACATTAAATTTTGAGTGTCACCTGCTATCATAGGATCAAATAGATTAACAAAATCAATTCTAACATCCAGTGCACAAACAAATCCAGTTCTTGCCGAATGTAAATTCTGATCCCCTCCCTTAGTTACCGTTATATTCTGTATTGCAGCTGCTCTACTAGCAAAGAATCCCGGTGCCTCGATTATATGTATAAATGGCCATGAATATGAATCTCCTTTTCCTATTGGAAGGCCCAGACATAATAGTGCACATAATGGAGCCGAAATATATTTTTCAGTCATTGCCGCATCGTTCGGATTTGGATTAAATAATTTAATATTAAGACTATAATTAGCATTAAATCCACTTGATTTCCAAACTGATGGAAAGTCAAATCTCTGCCCACCCATCGCTTTATCTACAGCGTTTCCTATACTTTTCATTATTGGACTTGATCTATTTGTCACAAAATTTTTAAGATAATCCTTGGCACCACCGATCGCGGCTCCAGCTGCTCCCAGATCTCCTAAAAATTCATCTAAACCTTTCTCAAAGCTACCACTACTGCCCATCATCTGATTTAGATCTGTTAGTCCCTCACCACCAAAAGCTTTTAAATAACTTCCTATAAATGTATCACCATAATTATTTGAAAAATTTTCAGTTATGGACGATTCTGGATAGAATAGTACATCTAATCCACGAGCAGAAGCTTTGGAGATTCGTACGCCGTGCCAGGCCAAAAGTCCTAAATATGTATTTAGGTTTGCAGCTCCCCCCTGTTCTCCCCACACCGGATTGAGATAGAAATTTCTTACCCCATCTCCTAATTTCATTTCACATGGATAGATTCTGCAATGTGGAAGTGATAGATATTGTAGGTTTGCAGTTTTCGCTCTAGCCGGATCTTTCCCCGGTTCCATAGTACCGATTATAGACGAAAGTGGTATTCCAATTACATTTGAAATTGTTGTATCTATTTTATAGGGTGTAAATGGGTTAGCAGCTGGAGTTGCGGTCTTGGGCGTAGCTGCTTTAGATGAAGTTGTGACGCTACCCGGAACTTGACCCTGGTTATTGGGTGTAGGTGTTGGTTTATTATCTGGAACTGGTACATACTTTATATTTTCTGCCATACTTTTTCCTCTTTTTTATTGTCCGGTTGTTAGTTCTGCATTCACGATACGGTCTAAACTTGGTCGTGCCATACCACTGTATCCAACTGTATTATTCGCTGACCCGGGCATTGTTGTTTTTGCACTATTGGAAACTGACTGATTCTGATTAACAATGGTTACAGGAGATGTAGGCGCATTGGATGCAGTTGCATTTATTGCCGCTGTTGCACCTGCAACTATTTTTGCGTTTGCTTCTACTGCGTCTGTTTGTGTTTTAGCAACCTGTTGCACACTTGGTCCTGAAGGACCTCCGGGAACACCGGTAGCGGCAGTCCCGCGCCCAGCCTCTTGATTTACTCTATTTATCATCTCTTCACGAGTAGATTGCTTTGATGTAATTGCTTTTTTCCATATTGTATCGACATTTGCAATTTTATAGTTAGCTATTGTATCCGTTATTTGTTGTGGGCTCCAACCGGCTATATGTTCACGACTTATCAATGCATTTTTTATTACTCGGGGGGCTAAATCGCCGAGGTTATTTGCTGTTGATTGTAGCATTAGCTGTAAACGAGCATCTAAGCTATATGGGGGAGCATCGAGAACCATGCCCAGATCTCCGAGACTTTTTATCATCGGTTGGTATTGAGTTTCTCCCATAAATTGATTCTGTGTATTAAGCATGGTACTTCTCGTTTCCTCTGCACGAGTTGACATTTCCTTGAACTCTTTATTAAATGCCGCAACATCCTCTTTATTATATACTTCAATTCCCGCTTTATTCTTGTGGGTACGGAGTGGCATTTTTGCTATTTTTTGACCTGATAAATATTTGTCAACATAGCGCTTTGCCTTTGCAGTTCCATGTATTTGATTTGCACCATATGACCAATCATCGACGTCCCAGTGGACCATACCGACATCATTACCGCTCTCAAGCTTACCGACTGAGAGTGCAGCGGCTAAAGATGGATGTGCCTTCGCATAACTTGTAGGAATCTTAGAAGATACATTACCAGTATTTTCTTTAACATTTCCAATATAGGCTGCTGCATATGCGGCCATGGCGAGATTAATAGATCCCGTTGAGCTTAATGTTGCGAAAAATGACTTCATCCCACCAATAACACCGGTCTTCATATGAATTACATCATATATTCCAATTCCTAAAGCAGACCCAGTTTCAACAAGTGCGTCTTTAGTTTTTATCATATTCTGAACGCCGACTAAACCAGCCACACCCCCTATGACTGTTCCCCATGGGAACCCGCCAAGTGCTGTTCCTGCCGCCATACCACGTATCATTCCCCAAGGACCACCTTCTTTGCTGCCACCCGAAATTACTCCACCAATTCCTGCAATGAGGGTATCTCCAGTTCCAAGTTTTTCTTTACCGCTCATGCGCTTTGCATAAGCCGATGGGTTATAAGCAATCTGTGCTAATTGAGACAAAATAAGCATATTACCGCCCATTTTTAAACCGCCCACACCGATTCCTCCAAGAAGCTTTCCGCCGCCACCACCTAAGAGTTTTCCTAACAATGAGAATGGTGATTTAAATAATGTCATAAATAGAGGTATGCCAACTGCCAGAAAACTCTTAAAAAATCCCTTCCCGAACTTTTCTGTTACCTTTGGATCGGTCATAACGTTTCTAAAACTATTTTCAATGGGTTCGCCGAACATTTTAATAACACCTTTACTGATTCCGGCAGTAGCTTTAAATGGGGCTTTTATAGCCCAACTCATTAATTGCCCCATCATTGGTAGTTCAGATGCTCCTTTCTCCCAACCCTTAAAAAATTTATCGACAGGACTAAAACGACCACTCCATTTTTTATTAACTTCTTCGCGTTTTTTTCTAGCTTCTTCTCGTTTTTGTGTCTTTTTAGTAAATTCCTCCGTAGCAGCATCTATTCCTATAGTGGGAATCTTTAATGCCGATGTAGCCAGATCCCATGAGGCTCCAATACCTTTCGATGCTAATGGTACTGCACCTTTCATGGCAGTTCCAATTCCCAATTTTGCCAACCACTTTGCCTGTGCAAATACTCCCTTTGGCATGGGGCCTGCAGCTTCAGCCGCTCCAGAATATGCTTCCTGCAGTGTTCCTTCTGCACTTTTTCCTACAGCTGAAAGGGCTTTTTCCATACCGTCAACTATTTTATTAAACTTACCGCGAACTTCAGATTTTGATAATTTTGTAAATGGATTTATAACAAGATCTGCTTTACCACTTTTTATGTTATCGTATGATTCTCTAAACATCCCGGCAAGGTCGCCTGCTGCGTCTGATATATTCCCTCGTATTTTTCCAAGTGCTCCCTCGTCATTGAATACGCTTGCAAATATAGATCCGATTGGGCTTTCAGAAATTTTTTCGGAAAGACTCTCAGCTCCGGCTTTAACCTTATCTCTTCCACCTTTAGTCTTTGCCCACTGACGTAATAAAAATCCCCCGGCTACAGCCATTCCAACTCCAGTTGAGGCGATTGCAGCCTTAAAAGTTCCGGACATGAATCCTTTGACGCCCAATAATCCGATCGTTAACCCCCCAAGGATTATCATCGTCGCCTTTAGAATTTTTCTTATAGAGATTAATGAATCATTCATCGGTTTAAATGTTTCTCTTAATTTTTTATCTGGTAATGTAAGTTCACCTTCGCTCATACGTGCTAGTCCATGACGTGCACCATAACCACCACCCCCGGCAGAGTGTAAACCGAGTATGCCACCCAATAACTTAAACGGTATTTTAGCAAGTCCTGTTAGAATATTAAATGGTATGGAGGCTATTTTAAAAATAGCAGAAAATCCACCCCACATAATTTTCCACGGAAGTTTTACAAGCCACATCGTTGTTTTTGTAAAAGCTGATATTGCAGAAGCTATTAATTTAAATGGAAGTTTTGCCACAAACATAAGAGAACTTCCTAATAATCTAAATGGAAAAGATATAATACCTTTTAAAAATGATTTTATAGAAGATGTATCTATTCCGGCCCATGAAAACACTGATTTAAATATACTTTTGATTCCCTTGTGTATACGAGTATATACCCCCTGAAATGATCCACTGTCTAACATTTTAGCAACAGCGTATCCTAAAATTGGAGAAATCTTCATCAGTGCTGCACCGGTTAATTTAGAGCCACTTACACCAAGGTCTTGATTAATACCCGACATTGTTCTACTAACAGTATTGGCAGTTGAATTTAAAATTTTCTTTGAGAGTCTAGTAACCTCGAGAGCCAAATGATTTAAATTATTTGTAGCCAATTTATAATCGCTTCCACCCGAGATCGCCTTATTTCCATAAAAGGATGCTCGTCTACTTGGAGTTGTGCGGTTATCAATATTTCCACCACTACTATAATCTTTTCCAATTAAAGGTGAAATTTTAGAGTAATCACCATAATCATTTTCATCAGAAAGATCTGTATATTTAGCCATCTATCATTACCTCGAATATATTTTTTCCAAATATTGTGAAATTTTCTTAACCGAATTTAATAATTCACCATTTTCTGCCAGTGTTGCAATAACCTCAGATGTAGTCAATGCTTCTTGTAGACAATCTTTATTTTTAACATCTATATGAAAAATTTTATTATATACCGACTGAAAAACCATATGAAATTTCATAAATCCATTAAATTGTAAATTATTCTTATCATTAGTATCGTGATACCAAGATGCCACATAATCTACAACTATACTGAATAATTCTTTATCTGGAATACTTGTAAATTTTTTAATTTTATCAAAGATATAATTAACAGGTTCTCTTAATGTAAATTGAGTTTTAAATTCATACTTTAAGCAAAATGTTCTAACCATCTCAGATACAATATTTCTTGGAACATCTGCATTGAATATCTCTTTAAATGATTCTGTATAAAACCATATTAATTCTTGTTCAAAATACTTTAGATATATATTTGGTTTTTTGGCACAAAATAGATGCATTAATTCATGTACGGCCAATGCGCCCAAGATATCATTTTTAACATGTCCGAGCATATTACTAACATTGCTATCAAGTAGAATATATATTCTACCGTCTTCATTATTATAAAAAGCTAATATATCTGGATCGAAATCATTATTTGAAGATGTGAATAATGGAAATTTTTTCATAATAAATGAAATCACATGTTTACTTGAGAATGTTGGTACTATGATTCCCTTATTAACTAAATTTGAAATGTTTGGAAGATAATAATTATATTCAGTTGATTCTATAGCATGTATAAACTTTTGTTTTAATGTATCCGAAGTATAGAGATCGGTTCCAAATATCGTTCCCAGTTTAACCTGATTTATCGGTAATGTAAAAAATTCTTTTAATTCTTCCATCATTTCACCTATTGAAGCAAGGAGGATATATTAAAAAACGAATCATCTGTAGTTGTTACTCGTTCTTTTACAATTTTTAATAATCTGGCATTTGCTGAAGCGAGATCAATTTCTCTACCACCTTCCAATAAACTTTTAATTTCCAGAGATGGACTATCAAAATTCATTCCAAGTACATTTCCAAAATCTTGTGTATTCCATTTACTGCTTTGTATGTCCATTGAAAGCGGTGGATCATATTTTCTAACATAGCATAAGAATGATAATGCCAGAGCTAAGTCGTCATTTCCACCAACATCTGCCTGAACCTTTCCATTTTTTTCAACTAATCCGATTAACTCTAAAGCCATTCTCTTTGATTTAATCATCGATGGCTGATGCCTAAGATGGCTTTCTAGAGCTTCTATCATTAGGGGTCTTGTTCTAATATCAGTTGTTAGACCACGTATAACTTGGCTGTCGCCTCTCCTATGTTTATATAACATATCCATATGAGCACCCCTATCAATAAATTCAGATACTTGGTTTCCATAACTATTATTTTCTGGTATAACTAAACCTGGATATTGAGCACATACAAAATCAACAACTTTACAAAAATCGGTTACGTCACACTTTCCTTGAAATTCCCATACCTGATCTAATGTTACATAATCATGTACCGTTATCGTAGAAAAGTCACCAGCATTTCCTCGTGCAGTATCGACACCAATAAGGTATAGATGCCCATCAACTGGTTTTTGGAATTCCCAAATTTCTCCGCCGAACAACTTCCATACTCTTTCAGGTTTTGAATCTAATGTTGTATTTTGAAGTGATAAACATGTCATCTCATCTAAAAATGATCCGGAAGAAGGTAGAAATATTAATTCTAACTCCTGTGCTATCTTTCTTTGATCATGATTAAAAAGATTACACTGAGCTTCATACCACGTAGAATCTTCAACTAACTCTCGAATATCCTTCCAATGGACAATAAATGATCTAAATGTACCAACTGATCTAACATCTCCTTCAGAATTTTTAATTGCTTGCTGATGTATCTGAAAGAACCACGCACCTGTTCCAGTTGTCTTATTGGGGGTAGATACCACGATTATTCCATATGGGATCCCAGCATCTCGAGCATTCTTCTGTGCAGTTGATATGGCGGGTACTAGACTTTCCCATGCAATATCTAAATGCTTGATGAATGCGCTTTCGTCTAAAATTAAATAATGTAATGATTTACCACGTAAAGTTTTAGTTGGTTCGTTTGGATTAACAGACTTGCTGATTACGGTACTGCCGTTTGCCAATGAGAACGTCTGCTCAGTGTATTTAGAAAACTCAGGTCTCATCCATACCGGAAGTTTTTCTACCATACTTCTTATAAATCTTGCAAATGAAGTTGCTTCTGGTAGATCTTTCGATAGTACACCAACTCTTAAATTATTATGAAATACGACAAGCCAACAAACTAAAGCCTGAACCGTAGTGCTAATTCCCGTCTGTCTGGACTTCAGTACACACAAATTGTGATATTTAAGTATATGTTCAATTAACTCTTGTTGCTTATCATATAAGTGGAACGGTACATCACCACCACCCAATTCTATCATAACGTATGTCTTTATAAAATATATCGGATCTTCTTTGCACTTTATATATTCTAATACATATTTACTCTTATCCATTTTTAAATTCCCACAATTCACACGTTAATATTCTATTTATATTTTGTTCAGATATGTGGGCTGCATTCAGAACAAAATTAAAATATATGAGAATTAATCGTCGGGGAATTTTTAAAAATGAAATTATATGAAGAGTACATTTTCGATATAAAAAATAAAAAATATATAATTAGCGGCTTAATTGCTTTAATTAAATTTTTTAGAAGTAAACATAATATTGGAGTAAAAGTAACTCTTGGCATACTAGTTTCTCTTGGTCTGGGATCTATATTATTGGGAATTATGCGATCATTGGGAAAAGAAGAAAATTGTGAAAAAATTCAAGATCCAGTACGAAAAGATTTATGCAAAAAAACATTAGATCTTAAATATATTCATAATATGATACAAACTATCGATCAAGGACTTTCTAAATTAGATATTAAAAAAGAAGACGAATCTGAGAAAATCAAACATCTAAAAAAAGATAGAGAAAAGATGGTCGAATTAAGAAATAAGATCGAAAAAGAATATCGCCGAACGTTGGATAAACTAAATAGAAAATATTGATCTACAAATCAACATTACTAATTTCGAGTTTTATTCGTTCTATTTAATACAAGTTTTGCATATGACATCCAATTCATAGTATCTTTATTAAATGTAATGTCTGAAGCTTTCAATATATAATTTCCACTTAAATCGACATAATCTACTGTCTTTGTTTCCAATGCAACGGCCTCACCAACTCGTAATAAATTCGCAATTTGGATATTTCTATTAATGTAGACAGTCATTATTGAAAAATCGATCGTCATTCTGGCCATATTCGCTTTTGCAAATGCCGTTGTTAAATCGGCACCGGTATGATTTGTTATCAATAATTCTCGTTTATCTAAAATATCATCATGATATATATCCGAATTCTTTCCGGTATAGACTCCATTACTTTTACAAATATCAAAAAAATCTAATTTAATCTTACCATATAATGAATTTGTTGGTTTTGTTGTATATGTTATATTTTTAGGAATATTACATATCTTACTGTTTCCATTATATTCACTATCAAGATTTGTATATGTAATATATTTAGTTCCGTCATACATATCTTTAAATAGATCTTCATTATCCGCATCTAATGCAACCTGAGTTACAGTGAATGCCACAGCACTATTAACTTTTTTATTTAAATTAAAAATACAGACAGTATTATCGTATTGACAAAATCCCTGATTGGATACTCCACCATTATAAATTCCAAATTGATAATCTATATAACTGATGGCTCTATACAATGTCATAGGTGGAATTAATGCTTGATCTATAGGATTTTTATTTATATTATTAGAATCAAAATTCACATTAGCTTTAGAACTTTTAATCAGCGATGATAGAATATCATATGGAGTTTTTCCATAAAATACATCATTTACCATAGACATCATAGTTACAAAAGGTTTTCTTGGAACTGTTACTATACTTACTTTACACAATTCTCTATGTTTTCCGGTAACATTCTGTGCAGATGTTCTTACTACTGAAACATCAGAAATCTGCATTAAATCAAATGTAATTTTTTCTAGTTCGTGTCCCCGAGTATTTCCATCGTGGCCCAAAAATCTAATAACTAATTTAATCGGATCCTTACCATAAAGTCTCTTTAAAAGAATATCTTGTTGATCCAATACTAAATCGATAGATATGATTTGATACGCCGTCAAAATTGAACTTACAATATTGATGCCAATTAGATCATTAGAATAATCTAAGTCTCCTATAATCATCTGTATATCATAACTCTGATTTGGAGTTAAAATCCTTTTACCTATATGTTCGGGCATATCATCACCTTTTAATTTTGTTCGATCAAAAAAATAGGCATTTCAACAAATGCCTATTTTAGACTTATTAAATTTTTAGCCGCATGATCTCAGACATTACCGCCTAGCATACGATCGGTTCGTGATTGTAACTCAGATTTAACTAAATTTAAATTAACCGGAGAAAAATCTGTTACATCAACCGATACATTATAATATCGTACATCATCTTTTGAATTTTTATGTACATGTCCATGGATATTAAAAAATGGACTTGATATAGCCGGAACCGGTCTGTGCGATAATATAAATCTACTATCTTGCAAGATTGGATACTTCGATGAGAATTCAAAACCACATTTTATCCAAAATTGTTCAGACCGCCCCCTATCATGATTTCCCAATATTAAAAATTTTCTACCATTTAATCTTTGTGTTAATGCTATTAATTTATTTTGATTTCCACCAAAACAGAAATCTCCCAATATCCACACAATATTATGCTTAAAAATTACAGAATTCCAATTTTGGATGATAGACTCATTCATCTCATCAACATTTGAATATGGTCGGTCTGAATATTTTATAATATTGTGGTGGAAAAAATGCTGATCGCTAGTTACCCATGTATCTTCCATGCTCTACCTTTATGCGAATGTATTTACAATACTTTTTGTAAAAGGAACAATATAATTGTTCCAGTATATAGTTCTGTCTATATCATCTATATCGATTATAGATAATGAATTTTCAGATATAGATAATTTACCAAATTCTTTTAGAAAGATATTATTTGATTCTCTATCTCTGATTATAAAATCATTTATATCACGTGATTTTATAAATTCCTCTTTAATTTTACCCAACTCCTTAAAAATTGATGTCTTACTAAGAAAATTTATTAGTAGAAGACGATTATAATATTTATAGATCCCGGCATACATATTTGATATTCCTTTAGCTGTCGTAGTACATCCATCAAAGGATATGTATGAATTTTTATCTATTGATATTATCATAGGACTGAATACGTGTCTTAATCCTATATCTAATCCAACATTTAAATTGGATATCATCCTAGTTATAATAATTCCGTCATATTGTCTCAATAATATTTCATCTTCTTTTAACTCATTAGATAGAATTATTTCAGATATCGTTCTCTCAGTAGTTCCCCGTAATAAATCTATCAGTTTTGGATTATCTTTCATCATCAATCCAATTTTAATATTTCTTTTTAATTTATCATCTTTTTTTATGTCCGATAAATCATATCCAAAATTTATTAAAATCTGATAATGACAAGATGAAATATCATAAACATATACTTCCCTATAAAATAAAGAAGTTGTATTAATTTTCATTTGATTTCTCGATCCATTTTAAAATATTTTGAACTTAATCGCACCATTGCAACTTCAGTTTAAAACTAAAAAATGATCTTAGACTTTAACATCTAAGATCATTTTTAAATACAAAATTAAGCGGCTCTCCGCAATTGACTCGCTGCATGCTTCATTTCAGATGGAACAATGCTCAGATATTCCATTATATTTTCTAATAGAGTCTTTGCATTTAAATTTCTTTCTGTGGAAGTATATGCAGAAATAGCCAAAAACATATCCCAACTAGTTATCGCTTTATTCTGAGATATCATCTCGGCGATATATCTATGAATAACATCATGACGTTTCTTTCCCATAGTTTTAATTAAGTCTAATGTCTTCATAATTGTTTCAGTTGTTAAAATATTAGAACAATTCAGTTGAACGAATTCTGAGATATTATGATTAATATTGTCTATATATCCACCTATAACATTGATCAATTTTGTTCGAGATCCCTGTAGATGACGTTGCTTATATGCCCCCAGAGTTTGCCTAAATGATAAATAATTCTTGCTACCATTTAAAATAATTCCAAACGATAGTTCTGCAGTTTTTGATCCATTATAACTATTCCATATCTCTATACAGGGATAAACATCACCAATATTTTGAACTGCAGTAGAGTTCCTCAAAACAAGCCGGGTTGTAAACCATGTCAATTTTGAATTAAAATGATGATATTCTTGAACGATTTCTGTATTCCCAACAGCAGATCTAATTGATTCTACGATAGATGCATTTCCAACAAATAGATAATCATATGATGTGGTTCCGACAAATTGAAAATTATCGCTATCATGTAATTTTGTATATAATCCCAAGACCGGAACTGATTCTTTTTCATGTGTCGTTTCTAGCTGTTTATAGCACACATGACTGTATTGATCAGAATAAAAATATGAATTGTTCTCATATCTCAATCCCATATCCTGAAAATTCATAATATCTGTTTTTAATCTTTTCATTTCAACTCCTTAATTTTGTGTTATTTCTAATAGAATATTATCGATGGTTATATGAGTATTGATATCATATGCACTCTGATACTTATCAAACAACCATTCTATTAGATGGCTATATGTAAACATACCATCTCTATCAGATTTCAATAATTGAAGTCTTTCGATATATTTATCCAGTTCATCAATATTTGGTTCTTGTGCCAATTTATTTCCAATGTGATGAAGATTCGGTGCAATTAGATCTAACGTGGATCTTTCTTTGACGCTTGTCTTCAAAAATGGCAATAGATTGGATTCTCTTTCTAATTTAATAGCGCTATATAATGAAGTCGTCGATCGATGATAATATGCCCTAATATAATAGGTTAAGCTTGGATCGAGATCCTCGAATAAATCCTTTGTTTGAAAAACTATACTATACTGATTTCCCCGATAAAGAGTAATATTCTTTGGGGGCATATCTGGGATATTCATTTTATGAGTATCCTGTAGAGAATACACCTTTGAATATTTATTAGATTTTTTTGTAAGAACTACATCGTGCGGAGATAAATCATCCACGTTTAATAATTTGATACCAAGATCTTCAATTTCATTAACATGTTTTAAAATCCACTGTTTTAACGGAATAATAGGAATAACTTTTTGAAGGCTGATCGTTTCTTCACTTACTGATTCTTCCAATTCAAGTGCTTGTTGCATATTACACCTCTTTATTTTGATTTTGTAATGGTAATACGATTTGAAGATTGTGTGCTGTATATAATTTTAAATCTTTGAATTTCTATAATAAACGAATCTCCAGTTTTGTGCAATGTTCCATTTTTTAATCCAAGGGTATACCTTTCCAGACTTTCAGTTGATTTATCTAGTAAAATTTCATATTCTGAACCATTTTCTACAACAATATCTCCTACATTCATAATGATCTCCTTCAAACGCCGATGCGTTTATCTGTTCAGCCGTAAAACCCCGTCCTTCAGGTCGGGGATATAAGGCCGGTGCGAAGCACCTTGTTTTTAAAAATAATTAATAATTTTACTTGACACCAAGTTTCGGAAATGTTAAATAGAAACA